>Ga0075467_10001797_pt1 | contig 17539 bp, 12 predicted proteins | sample DEB08_DNA_9_FD_75067 | JGI IMG/M metagenome (GOLD analysis project Ga0075467, IMG submission 75067) | Aqueous microbial communities from the Delaware River and Bay under freshwater to marine salinity gradient to study organic matter... | ecosystem: Environmental > Aquatic > Marine > Coastal ... | reverse complement strand
TTTTTAGCAATATAAGCGCCACGGCTAAGGCCTAGAGCACTTTTTCTACTCTAAAGTTTATTAGTATTTCTTCGTCTAGTGGGTTCTCATTCTCTTTGAGGACGGAAAAACCCTGAGCTAAAAAAAAAGGTTTAGCCATATAACTCACATCGCTGTATATTTTCGTTGCACCGCGTTTTTTCGCTTCCGCTAAGATGGCCATATACAGTTGCTTTGCGTATCCTTTACCTTGTTGACGTTGGCTAACATAAAGAAAATCGAAATAGTCTTCACCTCTTAAGGAGGCAAAGCCCAGCACTTCATTTTCTACTTCCAGTAGTATGGTAAATTGTTCTTTTATCAGCGCCAGCCAACGCGAGGAAACATCTGCTCTGTCGCTCCAAACTTTGAGCTGCGCTGGGGTATAATAATCTTGACCACTCTTTAAAATAGAATCTCGGAAGAGCTGCTGTAGCTTTCCGAGATCCTCAATATTTGCCTTTCGTATAAACAAGGCTCTTAACTTAGGCTTTCACCTGAATTTTGCGGCTAACTAGAGTACTACCTTTTCTGAGATTTAAGATATAGGTCCCCGACTTTAAATTGGGTAATAAGATTCTTTTGCTACTGCCTGTTTCTTTGGTCCAACGATCTCTTAGTATCGACTGTCCTTGAAGGTTATAGAAATTAACTTCCCAAATACCTTCTTCTTGCCCATCTATAGTAATAAACTCCTTGGCAAGAGTGGGGTAAATATTAAATTCTGGACTAGCCTTCACAAGTGCTTGCTCATCTATGCCAATGCCACCAACAAATTGTGAGGTATAAACACCTCTACCATGTGTGGCCGCCATAATGGTATAATCGCTCATTCTTAATTGCAGCATATCTACCCTAACATTAGCAAGACCATTATTAGAAGGAACCCAGTTGGGAGAAGCATCCATAAAATTACGTGTTTCCCATACCCCTAGCTCGGTAGCGAGGATGACATTATTTGAATCGCGGGGATTAAAGAGCGACCATCTTACGGGCATATTGGGTAAGTCACCTTCCTTAATTACCCAATTTAGTCCACCATCGTTGGTATAAAAAACAGATGGAATACCATAATTAGCATAAGTAATTAATAGCTCATTTTCACTCCTTCCTACCTGAATGCAGCTTAAATAGCCTGCGGGAAAGTTGGAGCCAGTAAGCTCGGTAATTATTTCGGGCTTGCTGCCATCGGCGTGATCTACCTTAAATAGTTTGCCAGATCCTCCCGCAACGAAAACAGTACTAGCCGTATCGAAATAAGGAGAAACTTTAATATTAGTTGCGCTACCACCCAACTGGCGAATTTCCAAATCTTCTTCTACATGCGATGAGTTTACATCTCGGTAGCGGTAGATATTACGCGCATTTTTACAAGCATAGAGTATGCTTAAATCGGAGTCGTAATCGGCGGGGTTAATAAAACGTCCGTCGCTGTTGTTAATAAAGCGCTGACCAAAAGAATTACCGCTGTTAAAGGAACGCCAGTAGGCATTGTAAACATAGCTAGTAATATGGAAGTTGGATGATACTTCATCAATAAAACAGTAGGCGCCATCTCCGCCTGTAGCTCGATTGGTAATTCCTAAACCAGTTTGACTAAATCTTTCGGTTCCATTGTCTTGTGAACCGGCTAGCATAACATTAGATCCAACACCTGGGTCTATTGCTCCCGCATAATACTGGGTAACATTATAGGCGGCATTACGATCACTAAAGGAAGGGAAGGGTGCATTAAAATTGCTAGAGTAAGCTACCCCGCCATCGCTACCACTTAAAATTTCACTAGAAGAGCCAGGCTTAAAGATAAACTCATGCTGATCGGCATGCAAAAAAGGATACCCAAAGCCACCATACCAGTGTGATACCTGCTGCCAAGTGTTGCCGGTATCTTGGGAGCGAAACACATTAATTCCCCCCACTACTACTACGCTTTCATCGTTAGGGTCTACTTGAGCAATTAAATCGTACCACGCCTGACCGCGGGTAAAATCACTAGCGGGAATACCCGGATCATCATCAGCAGGCTCACCTAAAGATTGCCAAGTAGTACCTGAATCAGTGCTGCGGAGCAACTTATCGAGTACACCATTTTTTTCAATAAGGGCGTATATAAAGGCGGCATTGCTTGGAGCTACTGCCAGTTCTACTCTTTCTCCATCAGTATTTCTAACTCTGGTGAAATTTAAACCGTCATCACTGTAAAGGATATCTCCACCACCACGATTCCCATTGGTACTTATGGCATTTACTGAGCCTACCCAAATTCGGTTATCTGCTCCGATTTCGAGATCGCCTACAGCGTAATGATAATTTTGACCCGAAACTAGGGGCATAACTTGGGTAAAGCTTTGGCCACCATCATCAGAGCGGTATAAACCTTCATCGCCAACTTGGGCGGTAAATCCGCTATAGTCGGCATTACGCACCGCAACATACAGAACCCCTTGACCATTTTCGTTGCGTACTTCAATGTCGCGTATAAATTTCATATTCGTGCTTGCGCTGAGCTGACTCCAAGTTAAACCGCCATCGGTACTTTTATAAAGCCCATCACCCATACCACCTGATCCAGATCCAAAGCCTTCACCGGTGCCTACATAAAAAGTTTGCGTATTGGTGGGGTCATAAGCAATAGCACTGATAGAAAGAGTTTTCCAAAAATCATCAACCGGAACCCAAGGGTTGGCGGCATTGCTTATTTGCGTATTGTACCACAAACCACCCGTAACACCACCGGCCCAAACTGTCTCTAAATTAAGATCGTTTGGATCATACATAATAGCTCTGGTTCTGCCGCCTACGTCGTAAGGACCGCGTTCTTCCCAAATTAAATCGGGTAAATTGCTAGTATCTAAACCCGCGTTTTTCATGCTATACTGAGCGGCGGCTCCTTGCAATCTACTTTTAGCAAGTTGCAATTTTTCCGGAGTAGGATAACCCAAAGCGGGATCCATAGTCATGATGAAATTTTGTTGCCAAGCTAAATCGGGACGATCTGCTTTGGGCATTTTTTCCCATTCTTCTAAGTCAATTTCGCGGGCATCATCATTATAAGGATGGGTAGCTAAAAACTCTTCATATTTCTGAAAACGATCTACTTGAGGGCTTTCGGAACTTGTTTGAAAGGCAATTACAATAGAGGCTGTTACTCCAAGGCCTATTGCCAGGGACAAGGCTGTTGTCTTCTTCATAAATCGTTCACAATTATTAAAAGGGTTTAATCGGGAGCGCTAAAATAGCCGAGAAAAGCAAATAATAGCCGCCTATAAACAACGCATTTGCGAACAATAGGTTTGGTTGATAAGTAAATTGGCTAGAAAAGAAGCAGCTGAATTAGCTGAACTCCATTAGTTTGCGGCGATAAACAGAGAATAGCTTACTCTTACTTACAAAGCCAAGATATTTTCCATTCTCGATTACGGGAAGGTTCCACGCCCCGCTAGATTGAAATTTTTTCATTACCGAAGACATATCTTCTTTCACGTCTACCACCGCCGGTGGTGGGCTCATAAGTTCCGAAACATAGGTATTATCGTAAAGGCTATGGTCGAACATAATCGTCCGGAAGTCATCTAGCGTAAGCACACCTACCAAAATGCCTTCTTCATCAATTACCGGGAAAAGATTACGCTTCGAACGGCTTACCACTTTTACCAATTGGCCTAAGGTAAATTCTGGTTTTACTTTTTTGAAATCCTTTTCAACAACACTGGCGATACTTAGGAGGGTAAGGATAGCTTGATCTTTATTGTGCGTAAGTAAGTCACCTCTTTTGGCGAGCTGCATCGTGTAAATAGAGTGGGGTAAAATACTACGGGTAACAAGATAGGAGATGGCCGAAACCGTCATTAGAGGGATGAAAAGATCGTAACCGGCGGTTATTTCCGCAATCATAAATATCGCGGTAAGCGGCGCGTGTAAAACTCCTGCCATCAGGCCTGCCATTCCTACCAAAGAAAAATTGGTAGTGCTAATCGTGCTTAAGCCACTTTGATTAATTAAATAGGCAAAAGCAAAGCCTAGAGCCGCTCCTACAAACAGTGAGGGCGCAAAAATGCCACCAACACCTCCTGCGCCGAAAGTAAAAACCGAAGCGAAGATTTTCAGAAACACTAATCCTAAAAGTAAGGCCACAACAATATAAGGGCCACTAAACCAGTCGTATAGAATGCTTTGATTTACAATAGAAATAACTTCGCCGTTGAGCAGGGTATTGATTAATTCATAACCTTCACCATACAAGGGCGGTACTAACCAAATAAGTAGCCCTAAGGATAAACCACCTAATAAAACTTTTTGCCCAGTGCTTTTAATTTTGGTGAAAAGTTCATCGAAATAGAAATACACTTTAGTGAAATAAACCGAAACCAAGGCTGTTAGTACCCCCATAAGAGCATAAAGAGGGAGGTCGCTAATTTCAAAAGCGGCTAGTGATTTGTAGTGAAAAAGATAGTCGTTGCCTTGAATGAAAATGGAAGTTACCGCGCCCGAAACCGACGCCAAGAGCAGGGGAACAAGGGAGGCTAAGGTTAAATCAAGACTAAAAATTTCAATGGTGAAAATAATGGCGGCAATGGGGGCATTAAAAATTGAAGCGATAGCACCTGCGGTAGCACAACCCATTAAAAGAATGCGCTGCCTAAAGTTAAGGTGCATCATTCTGCCCAGATTAGAACCAATAGCAGACCCAGTTCCCACCGTTGGGCCCTCTAGTCCAACCGACCCACCAAAACCAACCGTAAGGGCGGAAGTAATTAAATAGGCATACGTTTTATAAACCTGTAAAAATCCGCTGCGCCGCGAGATGGCATAAAGCGTGGAAGGAATCCCCTCCGAAATGGGCTTGTTAATAATGCGCTTTACGATAACGGTAAGAATGATACCGATTAAGGGAAAGGCAAAATAATAGAGGTTGAAGTATTGATCTAAATAATCACTGCGCACCAATTCTTGGATAAAATGCGTGGTGTTTTTCAGAATAACTGCCACTAAGCCAGTAATGAAGCCTACTAAAATACTCAGCATAAGCACAAAGCGGTCTTGCGAAATATGTTTCGCACGCCACAGTAAAAACTTACCGAGTAAAGATTTAGGCTTTGGAGTCATTATTTAACTTTCTGCTCTAAAGCTATTCCTAGTTCCTTTAATTGTTCAGGATCTATGGGGGAAGGGCTGTTGATCATTAAATCGCGGCCGGAGTTGTTTTTAGGGAAGGCGATAAAGTCGCGAATGGTTTCTGAACCACCAAGTAGCGCTACCAAACGGTCGAAGCCAAAGGCAATGCCACCGTGGGGAGGAGCGCCATATTCAAAGGCATCCATTAAAAAGCCAAATTGAGCTTTGGCCTCTTCAGGGCTGAAGCCCAGCACTTCAAACATGCGGCTTTGCACGGCGCGATCGTGGATACGAATTGAACCACCGCCGATTTCATTTCCGTTTAAAACAATATCGTAAGCATTGGCACGTACCTTTCCGGGATCGCTGTCTAACAGCGCAAAGTCTTCGAGTTTAGGCGAAGTAAAAGGGTGGTGCATCGCGTGGAAGCGACCACTTTCTTCATCCCATTCTAACAGCGGGAAGTCTACCACCCAAAGCGGCGCGTACTCATTTGCTTTGCGCAAGCCTAATTCCTCGGCCATATAAAGACGTAATTCGCTCATGGCTTTGCGAGTTTTAGTTTCGGCGCCTGCTAAAACCAAAATTAAATCGCCCGGCTTAGACCCGCATTGCTGATGCCAAAAGGCCTGCTCTTCTTCATTATAAAATTTGTCTACGGAAGATTTAAAGCTCCCGTCTTCGTTGTATTTCGACCAAATAAGACCGTTCATGCCAATCTGCGGACGCTTCACCCAATTGGTAATGTCATCCAGCTGTTTGCGGGTATAGCTTGCACAGTTTTCTACCGAAATCGCGAGTACTGTTTCCGCATCATCAAAAACTTGAAAGCCTTTATTCTGAACCAAATTGTTGATTTGGTTTAATTTCATTTCAAAGCGAATGTCGGGCTTGTCGTTGCCATATTGTTCCATCGCTTCAGCGTAGGTAAGAACAGGGAAGTTTTCTACTTCTACGCCCTTAATATCCTTTAGCAGTGATTTTACAAATTTCTCGAAGGTGCTTAAAATATCAGCTTGCTCCACGAAAGCCATTTCACAGTCGATTTGGGTAAACTCGGGTTGGCGGTCGGCGCGTAAATCCTCGTCTCTAAAACATCTCACAATTTGGTAGTAGCGGTCGTAGCCAGATACCATTAAAAGTTGTTTGAAGGTTTGAGGCGATTGTGGAAGGGCGTAAAACTGCCCCTCATTCATGCGTGAAGGCACCACAAAATCGCGGGCTCCCTCGGGGGTAGATTTGATTAAATAAGGTGTTTCAATCTCTAAAAAGTCGGCACTATTTAAAAAAGCTCTGGCCGCTTGCGCCACTTTATGACGAAGCATAATGTTTTTCTTTACGGGCTCACGACGTAAGTCTAAATAGCGATATTTCATGCGGAGCTCTTCGCCACCGTCGCTTTCTTCTTCTATGGTAAAAGGAGGAGTAAGTGAGGCATTGAGAATGTTAAGCTTGGTTACTTTAATTTCAATTTCACCGGTAGACATTTTGGGGTTTTTATTCTCCCGTTCTAAAACTTCGCCTGTAATACTAATAACATATTCGCGTCCTAATTTTCTTGCTTTAAGCAGAAGGGCCTCGTCTGTACCATCGTTAAAAGCCAATTGGGTAATGCCATAGCGATCGCGCAAATCGATGAAGGTCATGCCTCCAAGGTTTCTAATTTTTTGCACCCAGCCACTTAGGCTAACTTCTTGTCCAATAAATGAGGCGTTTAATTGCCCGCAGGTATGAGATCGATACATGTATTAATATTTAGCCGGCAAAATTACAATATCTAAAGGCTTCCCTATTTTTGAAGCGCTTTAATTAGCACAAAATTTCAAATGTATTATGATAGAGCCTTTCGATGATAACTATTTTATGCGCCAAGCCTTGGTAGAAGCGCAATTAGCCATGGAAGAAGATGAAGTTCCGGTAGGGGCAGTAGTGGTTAGTAAGGGTAAGATAATTGGCCGCGGCCGTAATCAAACCGAGCGTTTGTTAGATGTAACCGCGCATGCCGAAATTTTGGCCATCTCGGCGGCAGCCAATTACTTAGGCGCTAAGTACCTGAGAGAATGCACTCTTTATGTAACCTTAGAGCCCTGTAATATGTGTGCCGGGGCTTTATTTTGGTCGCAAATTGGCAAAGTGGTTTTTGGAGCGGAAGATGAAAAAAGAGGTTTTTTAAAGGAGGGTGCAAAATTACACCCTAAGACCCAACTGATTGGCCCCATTATGCGTGAAGAAAGTAGTGCACTATTGAAGCAATTTTTTAGGGGGAAAAGATGAGTTTTAATAAGTGTCACTTAAATTTTGTACCTTATAGCTCAATATTTTAGAAATGTTTGTCACTAACCTCCAAATCCGAAAAACCCTTCAGCTGGCGCCTATCGCCTTAGCTACCCTTATTATCGCCGACTTAGTATTGCTCTTTGTTCCGGACTTTTTAGGGGGATTGGCACTGAATGGTTATCTCACCACCATTATCACTATATCTATTGTTTTGTTTTATGCCTTTTTTGGCTTTCCTATGTTTAGCTTTAATGCGGAAAGTGATCGCATTAAAATTAAATCTCATCTTGCTTTAAGCACCGTTTTTGGTAAAACCTTATCGGTTCCCAAAATGAATATCACCGACCTTAAAATTGACTTGAGCGGATATCGAAAAAAATTGGTGATAACCTATATCAATTCCCAAGGAAAAGAGGTTTCGGATAAATTTTCGATTAGCATTTTAAGCAGACGCAAATTGGCAATGCTCGAAAAAGCAGTAGAGAGCTTTGCACAAGAAAAGTCTCCCGTTAACTTGCATTTCTTTATTTAATTCATAGTCCAAAGCTATCATTCTATAATTCTATCATTTAGGGACGAGGCTTTATAATTGTACCTTTGTGGTCCAAAATTAAATAATATGTACCCAGAAGATATCATCGCTCCAATGCGAGCCGACTTAAGTCAAGTTGGTGTAATTGAAACTCGCACCAAAGAAGAAGTAGAAAGCAATATTAAAGCAGAGGGAACCACTTTAGTGGTGATCAATTCTGTTTGTGGTTGCGCCGCTGCAAATGCTCGTCCTGCCATTAAGATGGCATCACAGCACAGCAAGTTACCCAGTCGTATGATTACCGCTTTCGCAGGAAACGACGTTGAAGCCGTTAACACCGCTCGCGCAATGATGGCTCCTTTCCCTCCATCTTCGCCAAGTATTGCCTTGTTTAAAGATGGTAATTTAGTGCACATGATTGAGCGTCATCACATTGAAGGTCGCGCTGCAGAAGCTATTGCCGACAATATTAAAATGGCTTTCGACGAGTACTGCTAGACTTTAGGAAGAATAAATATACAAGCCGCTTGTCTTAGGGATAAGCGGCTTTTTTTAGGCCTAATCTGCACCAAGCTGGGTCAAGCCAAGATAGGTATGAAATGGAATTATTTGGATGACTCAACTGATAAGGAGTTTGAGGCCCAATTTTACATCGAACTAAAGTAGATTAGTAAACAAACCCACATAAAAAAACCCGTCCATTTATGGACGGGCTTTAACAATTAGACTAAAACAAATCTATTTCAATACTACTTTTTGAGTAGCAGTAAGTCCTGATTCGTTAGAAACATTTACCACGTAAACACCAGCGGTTAGATTGCCAGCATTCCATTGTACGTTGTTTTCAACATTGCTGAAAGAAGCTACTACTGAACCTGTAAGGTTGTAGATGCGTACTTCGTGTTTTCCAGCAGGAACTTCAATATTGGTGATACCATTACTTGGGTTAGGGTAAATATTTACGCTAGCGCTAAAGTCTTCTGATATGCCAATTGAAGCACAATCTTCCCAAGGGGCAGAAATAGTTTTTGGCTGATCATCTGGACGCTGGTAAAAACGGTTAAAATCGCCAGTACCAGAAGGCTCTAAACAAGTAGTGTTAGTCGCGTTAAGAAAGCTTTCTTCAACTTGAGCACCTGTACCATCTTCAATCATATATTTGAAGGCGATTTTCCCAGGGCAAATTTGGTTTACCGTAGTTTCAAAAACTCCTGGCTGAGTGGCAGAAGCAGTAAGTTCGATAGCACCACCTTGCCACTGCGGGTCGGTAAAGTCACCAATTAAAAATACTTTTACGAAACTAGCAGGACCATTACTCATATCTACTTGGAAGGTGATATCAGATGGGGCAGGCTGTGGAGGGCAAGCACCTGGAGTAGCAACACCAAAGCAACGAGCAGCAACAACTGTGTCGCCAGTAAAGCTAACTACATTGTTTCCACCTGGTTCCCAAGTTGGGTTACCGCCTTTAATAATACGTGCTTTGTAAGTAAACTCTGGAGAAGGAACTCTTACAGTAATGTCGTAAATCATATCTCCATCAGGGTCACTTAAAAAGTCACCACCACCCCAGCCGTTGTAAGGGCCAGCGAAATCTACTGAATCAGTAGCAGGATCGAAGCTACAAGTAGCGCCGCTCATATCCACCTGAATAGTAACGTTAAAGGTATCAGGAATGAAACATGGACCGCACTGTGCAAAGCAAGTAGGACCAAATACAGTATCACCAGCAATAATTAATTGACGGTTGTTGTTTACTGCACAACCAGAAGGAACACCTTCGTCTGTACCCCAAGCACCACCATTTAGGTACTTGAAATTCATTGTGTCGTTAGTAGGTACATAAGCAATATGACGGTAGATGCTATCGCCCAATACATCGTATAATTGAGTAGTACCAGGAGACCATCCTTGGAAGTCACCCGCTACACTTACGATAGGATCAATAGAAGCCTCTAAGCCCATGTCTAAAACTAGAGAAACGGCAGAATGACCAGCTGGAGCAGCTCCTCCAAATAAAACAGCAGCTAAGGTGTCGTTGCCATCTAAGCGAACCCAACGGTTACTGTTACCATTGTCGTAGCCTAAACCAGCACTTACTTGGCTAGCCGCAGGAACACCTTCGTCGTCGCCCCAAGCATTACCGTTAAGAAACTTGAACTGGTAAACTCCGTCAGGAATGTTTACCGTCACAGCGTAGATACTAGAAGTACCAACCTGTGTTAAAGCGGTAGCGGCGGGATCCCAGTTGCCAGCAGCACCTGCAGCGGCCTGAAAATCGCCTGCAATGTGTACACCATTGGCGCTAACTGTTTGGCCAGACATATCTACCTGAAAGGTAAGATTACTCTGTGCCCACGCAGCACCACCGATCAGCATCGCCATCGCCAGTGTGTAGATTTTTTTCATGATAAAAAATTTAAATGATGAATTAAGTAAGTGTAAATATTACATTTATTAGACAAATTAACGAAAAATATTACGGATATAGTAATATTGCTATAAGCTAAAACGTAATTTTTAATGTTTCAAAAGTACAACCTCATTCTCCTGACCCTTTTGCTCTTAGGCTCAATTAAAAGCGCAAGCGCGCAAACCCAAGCTTTTCCGCCACATTGGTTTAAAGGGCTGCAAAATCAAGAGCTCGAAATCTTGCTCTATTCCCCCGATGGATTTAAGTCTTTGCCGAAATGTAAAGCAGACAATATTAAGGTTGAAGCGAGCTTTGCGGCTAACCGCGATTACGTTTACCTTAAGGTGAACTTGGAAAATTTTGAAGGGGAGAGCTTCAAAATTGATTGTGGCAGAACCAAGATCGAGTACCAACTAAAAGAGCCGAAAACAAAGCCATCAGGACTGAATCCTAGTGATGCGATCTACCTAATCTCACCCGATCGATTTGTAAATGCCGATCCAAAAAATGATTTCGTAAAAGGCATGAACGAGAAAAAATACGGTCGTGAATACCCTTTTGGTCGTCACGGTGGCGACTTAGCGGGTATTATCTCTAAGCTCGATTATATCCAAGATCTGGGTTTCACCGCTACCTGGTCTTGCCCGTTGCTAACCAATAATGAGTTTAAAGAGTCCTACCACGGTTATGCGATTACCGATCATTATAATATCGATCCGCGCTTTGGCTCTAATAAGCTTTTTGCCACTTACGTAGATGCGTCTCATGACAGAGGCATGAAAGTAATTATGGATGTGGTTTACAATCACTTTGGTTCACAGCATTTGCTCCATCTTAATCCCCCCGACAGCAATTTCTTTCATTTCGATATGAAGAAAGTCCGCAGCAACTTCCGCGCGGTAAACCTGATGGATCCGCATGTTTCGGCCGCTGATAAAAAGCAATTTAACAATGGCTGGTTTGATGATCACATGCCCGATGTAAATCAACAAGATCCTCACATGGCGGCCTTTTTAATTCAAAACTCACTGTGGTGGATATTGGAATACGGCCTTGATGCTTTTCGAATTGACACCTATGCTTATCCCGACCAAAAATTTATGGCCGACTTGGGTACCCGCATTAAAACTGAAGTACCCGACTTTTTTCTTTTTGGAGAAATTTGGGTTCACATGCCCGAAATTCAAAGCTATTTTGCAGGCGATAATCGCTACAATCCTAATCACTCGCACTTAGATGCAGTAACTGATTTTCAGTTTAAATATGCCGTAAAGGAGAGTATTGATCAACACCAAGGTTGGACCAGCGGAGTAGCAAAATTATACTACCGCTTGGCCGCAGATTATTTGTACAAAAACCCCGAAAACCTGGTAACTTTTGTCGATAATCACGATGAGGCGCGCATTTTTGGAGAGCTGCAAGAGGACCTTGGTAAATTGAAAGTTGCCTTAGGAATTTTGTATACCATGCGGGGCATTCCCTCGACCTATTACGGGACGGAAATTTTAATGAAGGAAACCGAGAATCACGGGGTAATTCGCGAGGACTTCCCCGGTGGATTTGTGGGTGACTCCTTAGATAAATTTACCGCCCAAGGTAGAACGGCTGCCGAAAATGAGGCTTTTGATTATATAAAAACACTATTAAACTGGCGCAAAAGCTCGGAGGCCATTACCCAGGGTTCATTTACGCACTTTGTGCCGGCAGACGATGTTTATGTGTATGCACGCATCAGCGCAAGCGATACCGTTTTGGTTTTGGTTAACACCAACCAGAATGATAGCCGTAAAGTAGATTTGAATCGTTTTGTTGAAGCTTGGCCCCTAGGAACAGAAGCGCTAAATGTGCTTTCGCAAGATACGTGTCATAGCAGCAGCATTGAACTTCCTAAAATGAGCATTAGCATTTTACAAAAGAAGAAATGAAATCGGTAAATTGAAGCCCCAAACTTTTTTAACCAATTTCTATGAGACTTCTTACACTTTCTTTTGTGCTCCTTTTTTCCGCCAGCTGTTTTGCTCAAAGTGAAAACTTGTTGTTGGAAAAAAAGCTGATTAGCGATTACAGTAAATTCCCAGTTTACAAGCATTTAGTTGAAGATGGACAGTGGAAGGAGGCATACAGCTATCTAGAAGATATTGAGATGTATGCTATTACCTATCTCAGTGAGGGCTTAAAAGTGATGGGTTTGCTGGTTAAGCCGAAAGGAAAAGAAAAGCTTCCGGCTATTATTTATAATCGTGGCGGTAATCGGGAGTTTGGACAATTGGTAATTTCGACAGGACTTTTAACTTTAGGAGAAATCGCCAAGGAAGGCTACGTGGTTATTGCCAGTCAATACCGCGGAGTAGTAGGCGGTGAGGGACAAGAGCAATTCGGCGGCGATGATATAAATGATGTTCTCGCCTTAATTGATGTTTTGGCGGAAATTGAAGAAGCGGATACCCAACGAATAGGAATGCTCGGTTGGAGCAGAGGCGGTATGATGACTTATCTAGCATTAGCGAAAAGCGATAAAATAAAAGCGGCCGCGGTAGGTGGAGCCGTTTCCGATTTGGAAGCGATGGTAAAAGATCGCCCCGACTTCGAAGAGCATGTTTTAGGCGAGTTGATTCCCAATTATAAAGAGAACCGGGAGACCGAACTAAATAAGCGTTCGGCCCTGCAGTGGGCAGATCAGTTAAATGCGAAAACCCCTTTATTAATTTTACACGGCACGAGCGATTGGCGCGTAAAACCCGAGCAAAGTTTAAAAATGGCCATGGAGCTAGATCGCTTGCGTAGGCCTTATCGCCTTATTATGTTTGAAGGGGGCGACCATGGCATTTCTGAACATAAAGATGAGCGCACTTCTCAGGTTTTAAGCTGGTTTAATCGCTACTTGAAGAATGATGAAGAACTGCCAGACACTGAGTTTCACGGTAAGTAGGATTAAGTAGAGATCAGGATGTAGTTGCGTGGTTATGCCTAAAATACGCTGACCACAGATTTCTGCCAATTATCTTCACTTAGGTTTAGAGCTTAGAAAACTACTGAACTCCTTCTCCACAACGGTTTTCCCTTCCCATTGAATTCCCACTGAATTACAACCGAATCCCCACTGAATTACATCCAAAAAAAAAAGCGACTCTAGAAATGTTCCCAGAGTCGCTTTTTTTTTGGATAATCAAATAATATTAAGATTGGCTTAAAGCGGCTTCTTGCTCGGCAATATGTTTCGCTTCGCCAAAAAGCGGTTCTTTAATGCGCAAGGTGAGCAGCGCTGCCAGTATGAATAAGACGCCACCAAAGGCTAAATAGTATATAGCATAGTCGTCGAATAAGGCATGTACAATCGGACCACCAATAAGGGCATTGATAATTTGGGGAATCACAATAAAGAAATTGAAAATCCCCATATAAACTCCCATTTTAGCTGGAGGCAAACTATCGATAAGTAGAGCGTAAGGCATGGATAAAATACTGGCCCAAGCAAATCCTACTCCTACCATGCTTAAAATTAACCAGTAGGGATCGGAAATGAAATACATGGATACCAAACCAATTCCCCCAGCAAGTAAGGCGATGATATGCACAAATTTTCTACTGGTAGCTTTGGCCAATGGATTGAGTAGAAAAGCAAAAACTAAGGCAAAGGCATTATACCAACCAAAGAGAAAACTTGCTTGATCACCCGCGGTATTAAAGCCAATAGAGTGAGTGTCGCTTGGGTCTAAGCCATAATGATGGGTGGCTAAGGCAGAAGTAGTATAAACCCACATGGTAAATAAACCAAACCACGAGAAAAACTGAACTAAGCCCAGTCGTTTCATACGGGTAGGCATGGCCCAAGCATCTCTAAAAATATCACTCATGGGTGACTTCTCTGCTTTAAGCTCGCCCCCACCCCCTTGGTATTTGTGAAATTCCTCAGGTGGATATTCTTTAACCGTGGCAATAGTATATAATATGGTTGCCATTAAAATAAAAGCTCCCACATAAAAAGACCAAATCACATTAGCGGTTACCGATCCTTCAGGAGCGGTATTGGCTACTCCAAACCAATTGGTTAAAATCCAAGGCATAAAAGACCCTAATATCGCTCCCGCACTAATTAATATAGTTTGGACGCCAAAGCCCAAGGTACCCTGACTTTTAGGTAACATATCTCCCACGAGGGCGCGAAAAGGCTCCATGGAAATATTGAAAGAAACATCCATCAAGGCTAAAAAAGCAATGCCAATCCATAAAATGGCAGAGATACCCATAAAGTCGGCGGCACTCATGCTTTCTCCCGCCACAATATTGGCATTGGGCAAAAAGATTAAGCCCAAACTGGCGAGAATCGCTCCTACTAAAAAGTAAGGTTTACGGCGACCTAGCTTACCCCAGGTATTATCGCCCATATGCCCAATAATGGGTTGTACGATAAGACCGGTTAAGGGGGCTACAATCCAAAACCAACTGAGCTGATGTACATCGGCACCGAAATTGGCGAGGATTCTACTGGCATTGCCATTCTGTAAACCAAAGCCCATTTGGATACCCATAAAACCCATACTGAGGTTTATGATGGCCCGCATACTAAGTTTTGGTTTTTCCAAGGCGGCCTTTTGGGCCATATCAAAGGATGGAGTACTCATGTGCTTGGATTTCAATAATTATAGAGCGCTCGTAATCAGCTTGAAGGAATTAGCCGGAACATCAATGTTAGCACTAGCTTCCGCTCCAGTCATATAATCTTCATATTTCGTATCTCCCGCTAAGGGTGCCGTAGCTTGGAAATTTTGCTCAGCAAGGTTTACATAAACCAATAATTCCGCTCCCTCTGTCATGCGCTTAAAGGCGTAAACGCGGTCGTTACCGGTGTCAATTCTTTCAAAACCGCCTTGCTCGCTGCCGTTAATTAAAGTGGGGTGCTCTAATTTAAGATGCGTCAATTTGGTGTAAAAGTCATACTGAGAAGTATTACTCCAATCAATTTGATCTTTCTCGAAAAAGGCCAAAGCTTTGTTCAAGCCCGCTTCTTGTCCGCTGTAAATTAGCGGCATACTCTGTGGAAGTGTGCTGGCTAAAACGTGGAAATTGTGAGCATTAGCGCCCATGCGATCGCCTACTGTTCCGTTCCAACTGTTTTCATCGTGGTTGGTAATGAAGAACATGCGGTAATCATCTTTGCTGTAAAGCGAATCTTGCTTGCCTAAATAATGATCGATATCTACCACCGATTTATGGCCTTTCGCAATGTCATTCATAATGTGGTGTAGCTCCCAGCCATAGCTCATATCAAAAGCTTTCGCATGAAACTCGGGACCTTCCGCCTCTGCTAACATAAACATTGGTTTTAGCTCTTCCAGGCGAACTCGGGCATTATCCCAAAAATCCATCGGTACCATCATGGCCATATCGCAACGGAAACCATCGATATCCGCTTCACGCACCCAGAAGATCATATCTTCTTCCATGGCCTTGCGCATTTCGTAGTTATTGTAGTTGAGGTCTGCTACATCACTCCAATCTTCTACGGGAGCGATAATTTCGCCTTGCTCGTTTTGCGAATACCAATCGCGGTGGCTATTAATCCAAGTATGATCCCAAGAAGTGTGGTTGGCCACCCAGTCCAAAATGACCTTCATGTCGCGTTTATGCGCCTCTTGCACTAAGTTTTTAAAATCTTCTAAGGTGCCAAATTCGGGATTGGTTGAGGCATAGTCGGCAATGGAGTAATAGCTACCCAAACTTCCTTTGCGTTTTTCTTTACCGATAGGTTGAATAGGCATGATCCACAAAATTTTCACGCCCATCTGCTGCAAGCGATCTAAATGTTGGCTAAAGGCATTAAAGGTGCCTTCGGGGGTGTACTGGCGGATATTTACTTCGTAAATAGTGGCTTGTTTGCTCCAAGCGGGAGTGTTCTTCGTCATAAGAGTTGTCGGTTCTACAATTTTATTTTCTTCCGAGTTTTCAGTTTTAGCAGAGTCTGCTGGGTTGTTGCATGCGATTAAACTCGCGGCAAAGCCAAAGGCTAAAAGCTTTTTCATAGTAGTAATGTAAAGAGTAGGTGTAATTTTAATTGGCATAAATATGAAAACTTAAGCCAGGAACGGGTTCCAAGCCAAGGTATTCCATATCCGATTGAATAGTTTTGGTGTTTTTGTTGATACGCTTAAGGCCCTCAATTTCAAAAGGAAGTTTAACCTCGCTGCTTTTGGGGCTAGTGTTTAAAATACTCACAATAGTCTTCCCTAAATAGTCGCGTTTAATTATGATTAAACTGCCTTCTATAAATAGTTCGGCACTGCCGTAGATGAGTGCTAATTCGCTTGAGCGTAATTTATTAAGCTCTTGTACTTTGGCATACAATTCCTTCTCATTGGCATCCCAATTTTCGAAATACATCATGCGGCGGTTGTCGGGATCATTGGCCCCTGGCAAGCCGATTTCGTCGCCATAATAGGTGCAGGGAATACCGGGAATGCTATTGTTGAAAGCGTGCAAAAGTGCAAGTCGCTGATAAGCTTGTTTTTTAGCCTTGGGGATTTCGCGATCCCACCCCGCTTGTTTAGCATCTTCGTCAAATTTCACATCGCCACTGGCATAAGAAATAAAGCGTGCCCGATCTTGATTACCCGTTATATTTCCCATTAAATGGTGATAGCCATAAGTGGCCAAACCGGCTTCGAAAACGTCTTTTAGGTGTTCGAGATTTTCACCTGTTGCGAAGGCGGAAACAGCAGCATCATACAAATTGAAATCGAACTGGGCATCGAGCATTCCCGTAGAAATATAGCTATTAATTAGGCCGGGACTGCCGTAGGTTTCGCCAATTTGATAGAAAGGCTCGCTGCGCAAAGCGCGTATTTTTTTGGTAAGGGTGCGCCAGTATAGTTCATCAATATGTTTGGTCGCATCATGGCGGAAGCCATCTAAGTCGTAATTCTTCACCCAAAAGAGGGCCGAGTCTACCATAGGGTCTACAATTTCTTTGCGACGTAAATCGAGGGTGGGAAGGTGATCGTCAAACCAAGTGGTTAGGCGGTATTCGTCCCATTTTTCGGTGTTTTTGGTGCCGTCCGGCAAATATAAATTCGTGGCCCAATCCTTATTGTTTTGGTAAATTGGGTGATTGATATGCACGTGATTGGCCACATAATCGAGAATTACGTTTAGATCATCGGCATGGGCATCATCGATAATTTGCGTGA
>Ga0075467_10001795_pt1 | contig 17544 bp, 16 predicted proteins | sample DEB08_DNA_9_FD_75067 | JGI IMG/M metagenome (GOLD analysis project Ga0075467, IMG submission 75067) | Aqueous microbial communities from the Delaware River and Bay under freshwater to marine salinity gradient to study organic matter... | ecosystem: Environmental > Aquatic > Marine > Coastal ... | reverse complement strand
TGCGAATTTGGCTGGTTGCGAGGAGATTGTTTTGTGTTCGCCACCGCAAAAAGATGGTAAAATAAATCCGGCCATTCTCTACACAGCGAATCTTTGCGGTGTAACGAAAATCTATAAAATTGGTGGTGTTCAAGCTATCGGTGCGATGGCTTACGGGACGGAAACCGTGCCGAAAGTTTACAAGATTTTCGGGCCAGGAAATCAATACGTAACTGTTGCCAAACAGCTCGTTAGTAAATCAGGAATGGCGATTGACATGCCCGCTGGTCCTTCGGAAGTTTTAGTAGTCGCAGACGAAACGGCAAATCCTGCTTTTGTTGCTGCTGATTTGTTGTCGCAAGCGGAACACGGTACGGATTCTCAGGTGGTTTTAGTCGCTTTAGCTCGTCCCGAAGCCTCGGTGACTGAACAATTTATTGAGCAAGTTCAAAGTGAAATCACCCAACAACTCGCTCAACTTCCTCGCCAAGAAATTGCAAAAAAAGCTTTAGAAAACAGCGTTTCTATTATTGCGTCAAGCAAAAAAGAAGCGATAGCAATCGTCAATTTTTACGCTCCCGAACACTTAATTATCGCTACTAAAAACGCCAACGAATTTGCCGAAAAAATTATCAATGCTGGTTCTATTTTTATTGGAAATTATACGCCGGAAGCCGTTGGAGATTATGCATCTGGGACGAATCACACATTGCCAACAAATGGCTTTGCGACTGCGTTTTCAGGCGTTTCGTTAGATGCTTTTGTAAAGAAAATCACGTATCAAGAAATTACAAAAGTCGGTATTCAGAATATCGGAAAAACGGTGGAATTGATGGCAGAAGCGGAGCAATTGATGGCTCATAAAATGGCGGTGACATTGCGACTTGCTTCCATAGGTACAACCTATGATTAATCATATTTGACCTTTTTAAGGTCATTCGTTTTAAAAATTATGGAAGCGTTTAATATGAATAGGTTGTACCTATGGGAAAAAGAAATAACATGAATATCAATAATCTAATAAGAAGCAACATTAAAAAACTCTCGCCTTACGCTTCGGCTCGACACGAGTTTACAGGCAAAGCAGAGGTCTTTTTAGATGCGAATGAAAATCCGTTTGAAACTGGTTTCAATCGTTATCCCGATCCGCTGCAAATTGAGGTGAAAAAGCAAATTAGTAAAATAAAAAATGTAGCGGTTGAAAATATTTTTTTAGGAAATGGCAGCGATGAAGCGATTGATTTGTTGATGCGGATTTTTTGCGAACCTCGTATAGATGAAATCATGATTTTGCCACCGACTTACGGTATGTATAAAGTGTCGGCTTCGATTGCGGATGTGGCTATAAAGACCGTGAACTTAACACTTGATTTTCAGCCAAATGTGGACGAAATTTTGGCTGCCGAGGTGAAAAATAAAACGAAGCTACTTTTTCTATGTTCGCCGAACAATCCGACAGGTAATAGTTTTGATTTGAAAACGATGGGATATTTGGTCAAACACTTTAACGGAATTGTCGTCATTGATGAAGCGTATATTGATTTTGCAGAGCAAGAAAGTTGTATCAAATGGATTAATAAATATCCAAATTTGGTGATTTTACAGACGTTTTCAAAAGCGTGGGGTTTGGCGGGGATTCGGTTAGGTATGGCTTTCGCCAATACGCAGATTGTGAACTTATTGAACAAGGTGAAGCCACCTTATAATATCAATCAATTAACACAAAAAGTAGCCTTACAAACGCTTGAAAATCAAGAACAAACAAAAGGTTATATCAAGGAAATATTAAAGGAAAGATACTGGTTAGAATTAGCTTTGGGCGATTTAAAATTTACAAAAAAAGTCTATTCGAGTGATGCGAATTTTATTTTAGTAGAATTTGATAATCCTCGAATAGTTTATGATTATTTAGCTGCAAAAGGGGTGATTGTTCGTGACCGTTCTAATGTAATTTTGTGTGATAACTGTTTGAGAATTACAGTAGGAACACATGAGGAAAATGGAATTTTGGTGAATTGTTTGAGGGAAATGATTTGACACTAATTTCCACGAATTGCACGAAGAAAAATAATTAGTTCCGATAAAAAATCGGAATAAATTGCATTAGTGAAAATTCGTGTCTAAAAAAATTATTTCAAAATATCAGATACTTTCAATTGCTTATCAAAAGGTAAATTAATCACATCATCATTAATTAAAATATAATGTTGTTGATAAATTTTACCATTAGGTTTTTTGAAAATTTCGATACAATTATCATTCAAATTCACGACCCAATATTCGGGAATATTTGCGGAAGCGTAAAGTCGAAGTTTGGTAGTTTTGTCACGTTTTAAAGTTGAATCAGCTACTTCGATTAATAGAATAACATCTTTATCTGATGGAAGTCCATTAGCATATTGATTTTCTGAATAATTTAGAACGGAAATGTCAGGTTCAGGTTCTGAATCATTATTAATAATAATTGGATCTTGAACTCCAATAGTAGCTTTTTTATAAAAATTAAAACTAAATAATTCGTTTATTCGCTTGACATGACTTGCGTGACGTTTATTTACTGGAGACATTTTATGTATAATTTTACCATTAATCAACTCGACTTTTTCATCAGGTTGAATAATGCCAACTTCCGCCATTTTATGGTATTCGGAAACGGTAATTTCTCTTATTGCAGTTTCTAACATCATATTTTAAATGATTTAATAATACAAGATAACGAATAAAAATAATAAAAGGTTATTTGACAAGAATTTCCACGAATTTTACGAATGAAAATAATTAGTTCCGATAAAAAATCGGAATAAATTGCATTCGTGGAAATTCGTGTCCAAAAAATGAAAATATGCAAAAAATATTATTTATCGACCGTGATGGTACGCTTTGCGTCGAACCACCGATTACGGAACAAGTCGATAGTTTTGAGGTCTTGGAGTTTTTGCCGAATGTATTTCAATATTTGGCAAAAATCGTTCAAGAATTGGATTTTAAATTGGTGATGATTACCAATCAAGATGGTTTAGGGACAGCATCTTTTCCCGAAAATACATTTTGGCCAGTTCATGATTTTATCGTAAAATCTTTTGAAAATGAAGGAATTACGTTTGAAGATATTTTTATAGATAAAACATTCGCACACGAAAATGCTCCGACACGGAAGCCGAATACAGGACTTTTGGGAAAGTATATCGAAGGCGATTACGACTTGGAAAATTCGTTTGTGATAGGCGATAGATTATCGGATGTCGAATTGGCGAAAAACTTAGGTGGAAAAGGTATTTTAATTAGTGATAGTCCAGCTATCGATACGGGTGACTTGACCGAATATTGCGGCTTGATTACTGCTGATTGGGAGGGAATTTATGAGTATCTGAAACTCAAAGATAGAACGGCAGAAGTGCGTCGCACAACGAAAGAAACTGATATTTTTATCAAAATAAATTTAGATGGTAAAGGTGTTGGAGATTGCTCTACTGGTTTAGGATTTTTTGATCATATGCTCGACCAAATTGCTCGTCATTCTGGGATTGATTTGACGGTAAAAGTTGATGGAGATTTAGAAGTAGATGAACATCACACGATTGAAGACACAGCAATTGCTTTAGGCGAAGTTTTTTATGAGGCTTTGGGTAGTAAACGGGGCATTGAACGCTATGGTTTTTGTTTGCCAATGGATGATTGTTTGGCTCAAGTAGCGATTGATTTTGGTGGACGAAATTGGCTAGTTTGGAAAACAAAATTTAAACGTGAAAAAATTGGTGATTTACCAACCGAAATGTTTTTTCATTTTTTTAAATCGTTTACCGACGCCGCAAAATGCAACCTAAATATCAAAGCGAAAGGAAAAAACGAACATCACAAAATCGAAGCGATTTTTAAAGCATTTGCGAAAGCGATAAAAATGGCGATTCGTAGAGAGGTGAACTCAGATATTTTGCCTTCGACAAAGGGTGTTTTGTGATTCAAAGATATATCAACACGAGAAGATGATAACCATAATAGACTACAATGCGGGCAACGTTCAATCGGTTATTTTTGCTCTAAAACGCTTAGGCGTTGAGGCCGTTTTGACGAACGATATTGAGACAATACAAAAAGCGGAAAAAGTGATTTTTCCGGGTGTTGGTGAAGCCAGTACGACGATGAATTATTTGCGAGAACTTGGTTTAGATAAAGTTATTCCGAATTTAACACAACCTGTTTTGGGGATTTGCTTAGGAATGCAGTTATTGTGTGATTATTCGGAGGAAGGCGACACGAAATGTTTGGGAGTTTTTCCGCAAAAAGTGGTTAAGTTTGAGCCAAAATTGAAAGTTCCGCACGTTGGTTGGAATACGATTTTTGATTTAAGAAAGCCAGTTTTTAATCAAGAATTAGAAAAAGAATACGTCTATTTTGTACATAGTTTTTATGCAGAATTAAGTGAATTTACCACTGCTAAAACAGATTATATTCAACCGTTTAGTGCAGCGTTGCAGAAGGATAATTTCCATGCGGTACAGTTTCATCCTGAAAAATCGGGGACGGTTGGAGAACGAATAATTCAGAATTTCTTGGAGATTTAGAACTAAACACTTTCCTACCGAGGCTTTGGGAAAAACGTCATACCGAAGCGAGTTCGGTATGACGGAAAAAGCTAACGTTTTTAAATTGGAAAAATATAAAAAATATGAAAATAATACCTGCAATTGACCTTATTGACGGTAAATGTGTCCGTTTATCGCAAGGTGATTACGACACCAAAAAAGTGTATAACGAAAAGCCGCTCGAAGTGGCGAAACAGTTTGAAAATATCGGGATCACGAACCTACATTTAGTAGATTTGGATGGGGCGAAAGCTCGACATATTGTGAATCATGGCGTTTTGAAAGCGATTGCAGATAATACGCATTTGGATATTGATTTTGGTGGTGGTATCAAGTCGAATGCGGATATTGAATTGGCGTTTGCTTCGGGTGCAAAACAAGTCACAGCTGGGACAATCGCAGTAAAAAATAAGTCTTTGTTTATGACCTGGTTGGAGCATTACACTGCGAAAAAAATCATTTTAGGGGCAGATGTCAAAGATGGTAATATTGCGATTCAAGGATGGCGATCAAAAACGGAAGTGACGATTTGGGCATTTTTGGATTATTACGTAAAACAAGGTGTTGAATATGTGATTTGTACGGATATTTCAAAAGATGGTATGTTGTCGGGTAGTTCGATGGAGTTGTATGCGGATATTTTGAAGAAGTATCCACAAATTAAGCTGATTGCTTCTGGTGGCGTTTCTACGATTTCGGAAGTTGAGGAATTATCTAAAATGGGACTTTATGGTTCGATTATCGGTAAAGCGATTTATGAAAATAGAATCTCTTTGGAAGAGTTATCTGAGTTTATTTCTAATTGATTTTTAACCACAAAAGATACAAAAGGCACAAAAGATTTTTACAAAAGACTTTTCATAATTCTTTTGTTTCCATTGTGCCTTTTGTGGTTCAGATAAAAAAATGTTAGCAAAAAGAATAATTCCGTGCCTTGATATCAAAGACGGACGAACAGTAAAAGGTGTCAATTTCGTACAGTTACGAGATGCTGGTGACCCTGTGGAATTGGCAAAAAAATATGCGGAAGCTGGAGCTGATGAAGTCGTATTTCTGGATATCACGGCGACACACGAAAAGCGAAAAACACTGTCGAAATTAGCCAAAAAAGTGGCAGAACAGTTGAATATTCCGTTTACGATTGGCGGCGGAATTCGGTCGGTGGAAGATGTGGAAGTCTTGTTGAGTTGTGGTGCAGATAAAATCTCGGTGAACTCGGCTGCGGTCAAAAATCCACAATTAATCAATGATTTGGCGTTGGCATTTGGGTCACAATGTGTCGTTGTGGCGGTTGATGCGAAAGAGATTGATGGCGAATGGCTGGTGCATTTGGCTGGTGGTCGTATTCCGACCGAAATCAAATTGCTGGATTGGTGCAAAGAGGCGGAAAGTCGTGGTGCTGGTGAGATTTTATTCACTTCAATGAATCACGATGGGACGAAAGCCGGTTTTGCAAATGAAGCATTAGCAATGGTTTCGGAAAATTTGTCAATTCCGGTAATTGCGTCTGGCGGAGCAGGTTCGATGGAAGATTTTTATGATACGTTTACAAAAGGAAAAGCAGATGCAGGTTTGGCAGCAAGTATTTTTCATTTTGGAGAAATTGAGATTTTGGATTTGAAAAATTATTTGAATAATAAAAATATTCCTGTACGGATTTGAAAACCTAAATTATTTCTGTCATTCCGACGTAGGTTGGCCGATTTATGTCGGAATGATGGTTTTTTATAAGCAAATGAAAAATTTAAACTACAATAAATTAAACGGCTTAATTCCAGCTATCATTCAAGATGCGAAAACGAATCAAGTTTTGATGTTAGGATTTATGAATGCCGAAGCCTTGAAAAAAACTCAAGAAGAAGGAAAAGTGACGTTTTTTAGTCGGACGAAAAATCGACTTTGGACGAAAGGCGAAACTTCTGGAAATTTTCTAAATGTGGTTAGTATTAAAGAAGATTGTGATGAGGATACTTTATTGATAAGAGTAAATCCTGTTGGCGAAGTTTGTCATACGGGAAGCGATACTTGTTTTCAAGAAGTGAATCGTGACGATGCGTTTTTATATGATTTGGAGCGAGTGATTTTGGATAGAAAAAATAAGCCTCACACGAAATCATATACTGCTTCATTATTTAAAAAAGGTATTAACAAAATCGCTCAAAAAGTAGGAGAGGAGGCAGTTGAAGTTGTGATTGAGGCGAAAGATGATAACCGAGATTTGTTTTTGAATGAGGCAGCGGATTTGTTGTATCATTTGGAGGTTTTATTGGTTGCTAAAGGTGTAAAATTGCAGGAAGTCGTTGAAATATTAAGAAATAGGCATGAGTAAATTCATGAGTCAATTTTTCATTATAAAAATGAATTTGAATGTTGTACTTTTGTGGCAGATTTTTTTAAATTTAACATAATTATGGAAAAGAATATAACACACAAAGTATTTTTTGATATTACGATTGGCGGAGAAGAAGCTGGTAGAATTGTGATTGGCTTATTTGGTGATATTGTCCCAAAAACAGTTAAAAACTTTTATGAATTATGTACACACGAACATGGTTTTGGCTATAAAGCATCAGGTTTTCACCGTGTAATCAAGGATTTTATGATTCAAGGTGGAGATTTCACAAGTGGTGATGGTCGTGGTGGAAAGTCTATTTACGGTGACCGTTTTGATGATGAAAATTTTGGATTAAAACACACCGGACCTGGTATCTTGTCTATGGCCAATGCTGGTCCAGATACAAATGGTTCTCAGTTTTTTATTACAACAGTAACAACGGCTTGGTTGGATAACCGTCACGTTGTTTTTGGGGAAGTTGTCGAAGGGATGGACGTTGTAAGAGCGATTGAAAACGTACCGACAGACTATTCTGACAGACCTCGACCTGCTGTTGTTATTGCAGATTGTGGTGCGTTGGAAGTAGAAGCGTAAGCAAGTTGGTAATTGTATGTTTTGACGAATCGACATTCAATGTAAATTATATAAATGGAGAATGAAGGTAACTTTATTCTCCATTTTTATTTTGGTATTTTTACTGAGTTTTACGATTAAAATTAAAATTATGAAACCGTTCAAAATAATAGGATTAGGCACATATTATCCTGAAAATATAGTAAAATCAAGTGATTTAGAATCAAAATATGGTTTACCGAATGGTTGGTCAGAACGTTACTCTGGTGTAAAAGTCAGACATCATGTGATTACTGAAACGAATGCTTTTTTAGGTGCGAGAGCATTGGAAAAAGCATTGGCGAAAGCCGAGATGAAAGTCGATAATATTGACTTATTAATCTCAGCATCAGCAACTTATGACTATCCTTTACCGAATCAATCGAGCTTGATAAAATATGAATTGAATGAAAGTGAAAATACGGATTTTGCCTGTATTGATATGGACGCAACTTGTCTTAGTTTTGTCGCTGCAATGGATTATGCGAGCCGTTTTTTAGATGGGAAAAGGTATCGAAATATTGCGATCGTGAGTAGTGAAATTGCTTCAAAAGGCCTGAACCCAGAGAATTGGGAAACCTTGACGTTATTTGGTGATGGTGCAGCGGCTATGATTTTATCTTTTGATGAAAATGCGGTGGGCGGTGCGGTTCATTTTGATATGAAAACCTATGCTGAAGGAGCTTATAATACGATTATTCGTGGTGGTGGCAATGCTTTGTTCTTTAAGGATAATCCGTATTCGCCAGAGTTGCACTCTTTCAAAATGGAAGGTAAAAAACTGCTGCGAATGGCAAAGCAAAAAATCCCTGTTTTTATGAATGATTTTTTTAAGGATTTAGAAGGAACGATTGAAAATGTTGATTTCATTATTCCGCATCAAGCGAGTAAAATGGGCGTTTGGATGTTTGAGAAACTGTATAATTTTTCAGAAGGTCAGGTGTTACGAAATTTAGAAACTAAAGGTAATTGTATTGCAGCTTCTATTCCGTCGGTTTTGATTGAAAATATGGAAAATGGTACAATTCAGCAAGGACACACAGTATTACTTTGTGGAACAGCCGCCGGTTTTTCGATCGGTGGAATTTTAATAAAAATATAAAGTTATTTTACTCCTATAAAAATATCTGACGTTTTAAAATGCTGTAATTTCCATAAAAAATACATTTAAATGCAAAATCCTGTACATCAAGTATCAATTGATTTATTGCTTAAAGAGCCGTTTTTTGGACATTTTCTGACGCATTTCAAAAAGCAAATTTCTGATAAAACGGAAACGATAGCGATTGATGTCGATGATAATAATGAGTTGGCACTATTGATCAATGAAACTTACTGGGAGAATACACTGCACAAGGTAGATTTAAAAAAAGGAGAAATTAAACATCAATTGTTACATCTAATTTTTGGTCATCTGAATCGTTCTGAAACTTATCAAAATGATGATTTATTTGGCGTTGCTGCTGATTTGACGATTAATCAGTTGATTGATACGGAACAATTGACCTATGATTCGATTACGTTAAATGATTTTAGTGATATCAACTTGCCACCTAATAAAACGCTCGATTTTTATTATAAGCGATTTTTAGAAATCCTTATTGAACCAGAATATGGGAATACTAATGCTCGACAATTTTTACAAAAAACATTGACGGAATCTCATCAAAAACTCGCTCAACATACGCTTTGGGGACAAACAAAGACAAGTGGTGAACAAAAAATTATTGAACAAAAAATCATGGAGGCGTTATCTACTGCTTGGCAACGTTTTGAGCGAAGTAATGATGTTGGTGATTTGCCGCAAGGCTTGGAAATACTCATAAAAGAACGATTAAAAAAACGACAGTCAAGTATTAATTGGAAACGAGTTTTACGATTATTTACGAATAAAAGTAGAAAAACTTTTCTGAAAAATACCATCCGTCGACCTTCAAAACGTTACGGCACGACACCCGGCATGAAAATCTATAAACGTCAAAAAATCTTAATTGCGATAGATACTTCTGCTTCGATTAAAGAAACGTTATTTCAACAATTTTTTGATGAAATCTACCATATTTGGCGACAAGGTGCGCTGATTCATATTGTGGAATGTGATGTCGAAATACACCGATACTATGATTATAACGGGAAAATGCCAAAATTTGTCAAAGGTAAAGGAGGAACGTCCTTTAATCCTGTTATTGCTTACGCAAATGATAAATTTCGAGCAGATGCGATTGTCTATTTTACAGATGGAAAAGGCGAAAAACCGATTGTCAAAAGTCGATGTCCTATTTTGTGGCTGATAGAGGAGCATAAGCAATTGATACCTTATTTTCGCTTTCCGGAATCATTTTTATGAAAAATAAATGAATGAAAATGGTATGATTTAGACGATAGGAAATCCGAAAAATATTCATATTCGGTCGATGAAATATTTATGAGGAGCTAAAATGTGTATAAAGTCTCATTATCTTTTTATTAAAAAAAATAACTTTGGCGAATTATTCAATCAATATTTGATATTTCTAAAGACCAAAGTTTTCCAACTAATATATTAGAACCTTAATTATGAAAGTAAAAATTACTTTCTGGACAAGCATTTTTATGTGTTTTATTGTTCAGAGTTTTGCACAACTGAATTTGAGTACAGAAGTTCGTCCTCGCAGCGAATTGCGTTATGGATTTGCTTCGTTGCCAAGTATTAATCAAGAACCGGCTTATTTAATTAATCAACGCACTCGTTTAACTGCGGATTATCAGAAAGATAATTTAAAATTCAGGTTGACTGGTCAAGATGCAAGAACTTGGGGCGAGGAGGATATGTTATCATTCTACGAAGCTTGGATACATTATGATTTACCAAAAAATTGGGGGATAAGAGTCGGTCGTCAGGCGTTGCAATACGACAGAGGTCGAATGATGGCCGTGCGAAATCGCCGTCAAGAAGGATTTGCGTACGATGCAATTTTGGCGAAATATGCAAAAGATTCGTTGTATGTTGATTTGGGCTATAGCTTGAATAATAGTCAAGCGAATCTTTTTGGTAATCAATTTTTAAATAATAGTACTTTTAAAAATTTCACTTTTGGATATTTAAAGAAATATTTTGATAATGGTCTCATTTTATCAGGGACGGCTATCAGTGCTGGTTATCAAAAAGTAAATTCAGACACTGTTTTTTATAAGCAAACTATCGGAACAAAAGTGATTCATTCGATTGATAAATTTTCATTTCAGGCAGAGGGGTTTTATCAATTTGGAAAGCATAATGATGGTCGTAGTGTATCGGCTTACTTATTAGCGGGAAAAGTAGGGTATAAGCTTTTTAAACAAGGGACACTTACCCTCGGTACAGAATATACGTCTGGTCATGATGCGACAAACACAAATGTAGATTATCAAAATACGTTGCACACCTTTGATATTTTGGAAGGGGCAAGGTTTGCGTTTTGGGGAAATGCGAACCTTTTTAGGAATAATCTTGAAGCACAAACAAACAGTGGTGGATTAACTGAATATTTTTTACGATTAAATCTTAATCCTATCAAAGATTTATCGACGATGATTACGTATTATCAGTTCTATTTGACAAATCCTATCTTTGATGATAATAATGCAATCATGAAACAAAATTTAGGAGGGGAATTAGATATTATTACTAAGTATAGAGTTCAAAAAGGCTCGACGCTGACCCTGGGATATTCGTATATTTTACCGACAAACTCATGGCAGTATATTCAAAATATTGCAGCTAATGAAGGGACAAACGGATATTATCTTTGGTTGTCACTGGCTACAAAAATAGAATTGATGTAAAATAGTAGATAAGGTAAATAGGTAAATATCGAATATTTGCTTTCTAAATAAATACCTATTCAGAAAGTAACGAATATATAAATCTTGTATAATTATGAAATTATTAAACTTCACGATTTTATTTAGCTGTTTGATATTCTTATTTTCGGCATGTAATCCAAATGCAGAATCATCAACTACGACCAGCGAAATAGAACAGGCAGGAACTCAAAAAGTATTAAAAATTGGGGTTGTGCCGCAATTTTCGCCAAAGCGAATTATAACAATTTGGTCTCCTATTATTGAGGAATTGGAGCAGAGAACTGGGTATAAATTTCAAATTATCGGAACGCCGAGTATCCCAGAGTTCGAAAAAGAGTATCAGAAAGGGACATACGATATTGCCTATATGAACCCGTATCATTCGGTCGTAGCGAATCAGATGCAAGGTTATGAAGCGGTACTTCGTGATGGTACGAAGTCGCTTTTTGGGGTTTTGGTCGTCAAAAAAGAAGATAATATTCGAGACATTAAGGAGTTAGATGGCGAAAAGTTATCGTTTCCTGCTCCGAATGCTTTGGGGGCTTCCTTATTGATGCGAACGGAACTAAAGACGGTTCATAATATTGAGATAGAACCGGTTTATGTCAAAACGCATACCAACTCTTATCTAAGTGTTTTGGAAGGAAAAACCCGTGCGGGAGGTGGCGTTATGCGTACTTTCAATGAGTTGGGCGATGATATTAAAAATCAATTGCGTATATTTTATGAAACTCAAAAAACGCCTCCGCATCCGATTGTAATTCATCCGAGAGTAGATAAGCAAACTCGTGAAGCGGTTGTCAATGCTCTGTTAGAGATGGGGAGCGATGAGGAACTTAATGCGTATTTAGAAAAGATTCCGATTAAAAAAATCACAAAAACTACTCAAGAAGCGTACAGAATGTTGGAGGATTTGGGAATGGAAAAATTTTATGTCAACCCTGATTAGCGTTTTAAATTATTCTGGAGGTAATTAGCAATAATCAACCAAACATGGGAATATTTATTTACTTTAGAGGCTAAGTGATGAAGAGTAAATAGTCAATATTATAATACTTTTTCTTTTTCCGAATAACTTTACTAAAAAAAATCACCTCATAACGTTCGGTTGTTTCATGATTTTTTGGTTTGTTCTGAAAAAGAAATCAAACGTACCTGATGGTGCTGTTTATTCATCACTAAACACGAAACTACAAGCAATCAATTGATGATAGATTTCTTTAATAAGCTACCTTTTAGACGCAAACTTGTCTTGATTAATGTTGCGATAATACTACCGGTGATTATCATTGGTACGATTATCAGCATTTATATTATCAAAAAGAATGGAAGGTTGGCTGTAGAAAATCAAGTAACGGCTTTTTCAGATTTGACAACGGCTTTTGTAGTACCTAATCTTTTATTTGATGATAAAAATGCTTTGAAAGACGATTTAGATAATTTTAAAGCATTACCAGATGTCACTTATGCAGCCGTTTTGAATACGAAAAATGAAGTTATTGCCAGTTATAAAATGATTGACAGTACTGTTTTAAGTGCTTATTTAGAAAATAAAACGAATCGGTTTGAGGACAAAAACTTTATTCATTATAAAGCTATTCAGTACAAAAATGAAAATCTGGGAACGCTGTTTATTATCAACAATACAGATAATTTACAAAAATTATTAAAGAATATTTACATTGGAATTGTGTTCTTGAGTGTGTTAGCTTTTGTGTTGTTGATTGTAGCAAGTTCGTGGATTCAAAAAATCATTACTCGCCCAATTTTCGAATTGGTTAAAATGATCGAAGATGTTGTTAAAACTCAAAATTACAGAAAGCGAATAGAAAATAATCCGTACGGTGATGAAATTAGCATTTTGTACAATAATTTTAATAAAATGCTGGAAACGATTGATTCAACGACTGTGTCTAAAAATTATTTAGATAATGTGATGGCGTCACTGGCTGAAATGGTTATTGTACTCAATAATGATGGTCAAATTAATACAATTAATGAGGCGGTTACTCGTCTGACAAATTTTACGATTAAGGATTTAAAAAATCAGTTTCCAACTATATTATTAACTGATTTTCAGGGTATTAACGACGAAAGTCAAGGGCTGAAATATGAGACGATTTTACAAACAAAGCATCAAAAAAAGGTTCCTGTCTCGGTTTCGGTCACGACTTTTATCAATAATGAAAATCAAAGAAGAATTATCTTATCTATCCGAGATATCACGAAACGAAAGGCGGCAGAAGAAGAATTAAAAGCCAATTTTGCTAAATTAGAACGGACAAATACGGAGTTACAGGAGTTATCTTATATTGTCTCTCACGATTTGAAAGCACCGATTCGAGGAATAGGAAGCTTAGTGACTATGATGCGTGAAGACTTTAGGGCAGAGAGTTTATCAAAAGAGATGATTAACGACTATTTTCAATTGATTCAAAAACGGATTTATCGTATGAATAGTTTGATTAATGGTATCTTAGAGTTTTCAAAAATCGGTCATCAAGATATTGAAGCCAAAGAAGTCAATCTGCAAGAACTTGTAGCTGAAGTCATAGAGACGGTTGTTCCTGATGATTTCGAGATCAATCTGCCAAATGAATTACCTTCAATTATCTTTAATCAAACAGAAGCTTATCAAATTTTTCAAAATTTAATTGGAAATGCTGTCAAATACAATGATAAGTCAGCTGGAAAAATTGATATTTATTGGAAAGATTTAGGAAACAAATTTCAATTTACAATCAGAGATAACGGTATCGGAATTGCTAAAAAATACCATGATAAGATTTTTAAGGTATTTCAAATGTTAGAATCTCGAGATTCTATAGAAAGTACAGGAATAGGCCTGGCTATTGTCAAAAAAATAATTGATAAAGCCGGCGGTAAAATATGGATTGACTCTAATTATGATGTGGGTGTTGCTTTTGTTTTTGAGCTGCCTCAAAGCGTATAGCCTTTATTATTAACTATGAATTAAATTTTGCATTTTATTATTTTTTTGTTAATAATTTGATAGAATATTAATGAGATATCAAATTATTAACTTAAAATTTTTTATTGTAGCGTAAAACAATTTTCTTAGTGTGATATTGAATACAGTCAAATTATCAACTACTAATTATCATTATGACGATTTTTGTAAAAAAAATTTAGAAACCAAATAAAACCATAAAGCATGATTCTTGGCATTTTAAATGAAAATGACCAAAGAGTTGCCATTGTACCACAATTGATTAAAAAATTTCAAAAACTTAATTTTGAAGTTTGGATAGAATCAAAAGCTGGAGAAAGTGCGAATTATTCTGATGCAGAATATGAAGCCGCAAATGGCAAGGTCACTAATAAAGAAGAAATTCTCTCTAATGCTGATGTTTTAGTAACGTATCAACCGCCTTCTGGTGCGGATTTACGACAGTTGAAGTCTAAAACATTGGTTATCAGTTTATTCGCTCCGTACATCGATGATTCTGTCGTTGAGCATTTGAAGCAGTTTGATATCATTCCATTCAGTTTGGATATGATTCCTCGAACGACAATCGCTCAGTCTATGGACGTTTTATCCTCCATGGCTTCTGTTGCAGGTTATCGAGCCGTTCTGGAAGCAGCGAATTATTTACCACGTTATTTTCCGATGTTAATCACGGCTGCTGGAAGTATCAAGCCTTGTTCGGTGGTTATATTGGGTGCAGGTGTTGCAGGATTGCAAGCGATTGCGACTGCGAAGCGACTCGGTGCGGTTGTCGAAGCTTCTGATCCTCGTGCGGCTGCACGAGAAGAGGTCTTGAGTTTGGGAGCGAAGTTTATTGAGGTCGAAGGAGCTAAAGACGATTCGGCAGCTGGCGGTTATGCTGTTGAGCAGTCGAAAGATTTTTTAGAACGACAAAAAGCACATGTTCAAGAACGAGCAATGAAAGCCGATATTATTATTACGACGGCACAAGTTCGTGGTCGAAAAGCACCGATTTTGATACCAGCATCAACGGTCGAAAAGATGAAAACAGGCTCTGTTATTGTCGATTTGGCAGCTTCAACTGGCGGTAATTGTGAACTTACACAAGATGGAAAAGTTATTAAACACAATGGCATTACGATTATCGGTGATTCTAATTTAGCTGCAAAAATGCCGACCGATTCCAGTTTTTTATTTTCCAATAATATTCATAACTATCTCAAAATAATGGTTAAAGATGGTAAAATTGATTTAGATTGGGAAAATGAAATCATTGCGAAATCTTGTCTTAAATAAAATAATTGATTGTTAAATTGTTGAATTGCTATACTGTGAATCAATGGTAGGAAATATCACTGATTCAATCAAAACAGTCTAACAATTTAACAGTCTGACAGTCCAACAATGAATCAATGTTAGAATTTATAAGCGACAATATATTTCAAATCTATATTTTGTGTTTAGCGATATTTTTAGGATTTGAAGTCATTTCAAAAGTGCCAACTGTCTTGCACACACCTTTGATGTCGGGTGCGAATGCGATTAGTGGCGTGGTTATTATCGGTGCGATTTTACTCATCCGAAAGTCGGCATCTGACGATTATCTTAATTTGATTTTAGGTTTTCTAGGAATCGTTTTAGGAATGATCAATGTGGTCGGTGGATTTATGGTTACAGACCGAATGTTAGAAATGTTCAAAAAGAAAAAATAGTTCTTTTCCCGCAGATTTCGCAGAGAATGCAGATTTTTATGTCTGATCGCAATTTGAAATTGCTTGTCAAATACTCAGAAAATAAGTCAGTAGAAACCAGCGAAAATCAGCGAAATTTGCGGGAGTAATTCAAAAAAATGTTAAACACAATTATAGAAATAGGATATTTTATAGGTGTAATTTTATTTATTATAGGATTACGTAAGTTGAGTTCGCCTGATTCTGCTCGAACAGGGAATTTGTACGCCGCTGCAGGAATGGGGTTAGGAATCATTGCTTCGATGCTTGCACCCTTGGGCGATGTACCGAATAATTACGCTTGGATTTTTGGTGGAATGATAGTTGGAAGCGGTATTGGGGCTTTTGCTTCTAAAAAAGTCGCCTTGACCGATATGCCACAATTAGTATCATTGTTTAATGGTTTTGGTGGTGCCTGTGCGGTATTGATTGCTTCAGTTGAGCTGAACAATGGTTTCTTTGGAGAAAGTGAAATGACCTCGACGCAGTTAGGAACAATACTTTTTGCATTGTTTGTCGGTGCAGTTGCATTCACAGGAAGTTTATTGGCTTGGGCAAAATTAGATGGGAGAGTTAAAGATAAATCATTAAAATTGCCGGCTCCAACTTTTATCAATAATGGATTACTTATCGTAATTGTAGGCTTGATCGCTTATTTAGTTGGTTTCGATGTAAATGTTGACGATGCCTTTAAGTTAAGTATGTTAATTTTAGGATTATCATTGCTTTACGGTTTTACCTTCGTGATTCCGATAGGTGGGGCGGATATGCCCGTGGTGATTTCTTTGTTAAATTCCTTCACAGGTTTAACCGCAGCCGCCGCAGGCTTGATTTACGGTAACCAAATTATGTTGGTAGGTGGTATTTTAGTTGGTGCTTCGGGAACAATTTTGACGATCTTGATGTGTAACGCCATGAATCGTTCGCTGTGGAATGTCATTTTCGGTTCGTTTGGTGGTGGTGAAACAGCTGCTGCAAAAGGCGTTGACGGAGATGTGAAAGAAATCGGCTTACAAGATATGGCGATTCAATTATTTTATTCAAAGTCGGTGATGTTTGTGCCAGGCTATGGTTTGGCTGTCGCACAGGCTCAAAAAGCGTGTAAGGAATTGGACGATTTACTCGAAGCAAATGGGGTAGAAGTACGCTACGCAATTCACCCAGTTGCAGGTCGTATGCCAGGTCACATGAATGTATTATTGGCGGAAGCCGATGTGCCTTATCCGAAATTATTAGATTTAGAAGAGGCGAATGATGCCTTACCAAATGTAGATGTTGTCATTGTTGTTGGTGCGAATGATGTTGTCAATCCTTCTGCCAATGATGATCCTGGTAGCCCAATTTACGGAATGCCAATCATTAATGTGACTGATGCTAAACATACGGTCGTCATGAAACGCTCGATGAGTTTTGGTTATGCAGGTATTCAAAATCCGCTATTTTTCCATGACAAAAACAAGATGTTGTTTGGCGATGCGAAGAAGAGTTTGCAGGCTTTGGTGAGTGAGGTGAAGGATTTGGGGTAAGATT
>Ga0075467_10001794_pt1 | contig 17560 bp, 10 predicted proteins | sample DEB08_DNA_9_FD_75067 | JGI IMG/M metagenome (GOLD analysis project Ga0075467, IMG submission 75067) | Aqueous microbial communities from the Delaware River and Bay under freshwater to marine salinity gradient to study organic matter... | ecosystem: Environmental > Aquatic > Marine > Coastal ... | reverse complement strand
TTTACATTTTCAATGATGTTAATTATGTCTATCAATATTTTTGCTCAAACTTGGCAAAATAAAATTGATAGTCGATTAAATATTTATGATGGTACAACCGAAAAATTTGAGTTTTTGGTTCAGCTTACCAGTCAAGCGGATGTATCGCAATCTAAATTCTTAACTGATAAAACCGCAAAAGGTAAGTTGGTCATGGAACAACTTCGAGCAAATGCCCAAAAAACACAAGCTAATATTGTTACGATTTTAAATTCCCGAGGAACGCCTTATCAGGATTTTTGGGTAGTGAATGCAATATGGGTTTATGGTGACTTTGACCTGGTTAAGGAATTCGCTCAACGCTCTGAGGTAAAACAGATTTCTGAAAACTCTCGAATAAAAATAATGGAGCCAATTACTCCTGAACCTTCTGCTGAAAATCTCAATAAAAACTTTGAAATTTCATGGGGGATTTTACAAATGAACGCTAACACTGTTTGGAAACGAGGCTATACTGGGAAAGGTGTGGTTGTCGGTGGGCAGGATACCGGTTATGAGTGGGAACATGAAAGTTTAAAATCCAAGTATAGAGGTTGGGACGGAACAAATGCGGATCATAATTATAATTGGCATGATGCGATTCGTGAGTTTGACCCAAAACATAGTCTTGAGGCAAATCCCTGTGGTTTAGATGTTGATTTTCCATGTGATGATCATAATCATGGGACGCACACTATGGGAACGATGGTTGGTGGCACAGAAAATTTAAAAATCGGCGTTGCTCCTGATGCGACCTGGATTGGCTGTCGTAATATGGAACGTGGCTGGGGAACGCCTCAATCTTATTTGGAATGCTTTCAGTGGTTTTTAGCACCGACAGATTTAAATGGTGAAAATCCCGATCCGTCAAAAGCTCCTCATGTTATTAATAACTCATGGAGTTGTCCGGAGATTGAAGGTTGTAATCCGAATAACTTTGATATTTTAGAAACAGCTGTCAATCATTTAAAATCTGCCGGTATTGTCGTTGTAGTTTCTGCTGGAAATGCCGGCCCGAATTGCGAAACGATTAGTACACCTGCCGCAATTTTTGAAAATAGTTTTACGATTGGTGCATTAGATGAAAATGAAACAATTGCTGATTTTAGTAGTCGAGGTTTAGTAACTGTAGATGGCAGCAATCGTATGAAGCCGAACGTCACAGCACCTGGTGTGAATGTAAAATCTGCGATTAAAGGTGGTAATATGTATGCAAGATATAGCGGCACGAGTATGGCAGGGCCGCATGTTGCTGGAGTTGTTGCTTTGTTGATTTCTGCTGATCCAACTTTAGCAGGTGATGTCGAACGTATCGAAACGCTTATTGAGCAATCTGCAATTAATCGAACAACCACACAAGATTGTAATGGTGCAGATGGAAATTCGGTTCCAAATTTTGCTTATGGTTATGGTACTGTTGATGCACTTGCAGCTTTAGAAACACTTTTAGGCGAAACACCGATTCCAGCAAATGAACGGTTTAGTGTTTATCCAAATCCAACAACAGATCTGGTTACTTTCCAAAATATCGGCTATGAAGGGCTGTTGCAATTACAAATATTTGCAGCAGACGGAAAACAGATTATCAATCAAACACTTGATTATACTGGAGGTAATAAATTACGTACGATTGATTTGAGTAAATATGCAAATGGCGTTTATTACTATCGTCTTTGTGATGAATCAGGTGAAAATTGTTTTGAGGGTCGAATATTAAAAAACTAATAGATTACGAATAAATAATAACCAGAAGATAATTACTTGTAAGAATTATTCTGTTACTTTTTCAACAAAACCTCGTTAAGAGTCATATCTTTGCGAGGTTTTTTAGTCTAATGAAAAGACGACTTGATTATTAAAATAATAACTACAGAATGCCATTAAAATCAGTAATTTATTCTAATGGTATTTCGACACAATTTCAAAATAAATAGTATTAATGAAAATTTGGGAAATAATCTTAGGCATATTACAAGCGACAATACCTGCATTAATTGTTTTTTTGACGGTATATTTTTTGTTCAAAGAGTTTTTAAAAAATCAGCGTCAAATGTTTCTTTTTCAAGATAGAAAAGACGCAAGAAGTGAAGTGATTCCGTTGCGAATGCAGGCTTATGAGCGATTAGCTTTATTTTGTGAACGAATTAAAGTACAAAGTATGCTATTGCGTTTGGAGGGAGATGCTATCGCTGCAGAAGATTTACGTTTAGTGATTCTCATTACGATTCAACAAGAATTTGAGCATAATGTCGCACAACAAGTTTATGTATCTAAGGAGCTTTGGAAAGTTATCGAAATGGCTCGTAATAATACGGTTGCTTTAATTAATGCAACTTATGAGAGCTTGCCAAAGGGGGCAAGTCCTGCCGATTTGCGTTACGCTTTATTTTCTAATTTGGAAAAAATGGGAGAACAGCCAATGGATACGGCTTTATTAGCAATTAAAAAAGAAATTGGGACAATGTTGTAATTTCTCAATGACTGTTGAGTTTGCTATGCTGTTAAAGTATTTTGAAAATATGATTTAAAATAATCTAACAACATAGCAATCTTAACAACTTAATTTATCGATCACCTCCGCCTTTCTTTTTCTTAAACGGATTGTATTTATCTAATTGATCTTGAATTTTCTTTTTTTCCTCTTCGAGCTTTTTCCGAGTTTCGGCATCAATTCTATCTTGAGCTTCTTTCTTCAAACGTTCGGCTTCGGCCTTTGCGGCTTCACTGGCCTTGTCGCCAAGTTCTTTTTTGATGCGTTCTTCGGCTTCTTTTTTCAAACGTTCCGCTTCCGCTTTGACTCTGGCTTCCGCCTCTTTTCTTAGACGTTCCGCTTCGGCTTTAGCTTTTGCTTCGGCTTCTTTTTTTAATTTATCCGCTTCTGCCTTTGCTTTAGCTTCGAGTTCCTTTTTTTCCTTTGCTAATCGCTCTTCGGCTTCTTTTTTCAACTTTTCGGCTTCGGCTTCCAATTTCTTTTTGGCTGCTGCTTCTAAATCTGATTTCCCCGTAACACCTTTTAGTTTTAAATTATACTTTGGAGACATAATAGGACCAGTTAATAAAACATCTAAATCAATATAGTCGCCTTGAGCCAAATCCAAACCTAACTTTGACGCCTGTCCGCTTAATAGATTCAAGCCTTTATTTGCACCTGCTCCTACGCCACTTTTTTCCAACATGGCACGAGGAATTTTTGTATTTATCGTATAATCCAGGGATTGATTAATGCCATGTGAGCCGCTGATTTCAAAAACCACATCTTTATACTCTACGGTAAATGGCTCGATAGAGAATTTACCGTTTTTAATTTTAAAGAAATTTTTGGAATCTTTGATTTTAAAAGGATTCAGCTCGCTTGCATTCAGTTGATTGACAATTTTGTCTAAAGTAGGATTGCCTTTAATAGCCGTTTCTATTGTTTCCAAAAGCCCATTTGCGTTTAAAGATTCCCATTTTGGCATCATATCTTTGCCTAAAATGCCATTTATAGTCAACGTAGAATTAAACTTACCTTGCATATATTCTGCTATTGGTAGAATATATTTGAAACTGGCTAACTGTTTGACTGACTCCTCAAATTGAAACTGGCTAATGTCATAACCAAATGTAAATTTGGGATTATTAATATCTTTCGTGTCATAAGATCCGTTTAATTTCATCGAGCCACCTAAAGTATTGGCACTCACGTTATTCATCGAGATTTTAGAATCTTGTAACATCAAATCACCGACCATAGAATTTAAAATCACTTTATCGTACAAGACCTTCGCCATATTTGCTTTGATATTAAAATTCATATCAGCAGGAACTAAAGCCGGTTCAGTGTACTCATTCGCTTCTGTAGTTGTCGCTGTTTGACCTGTAGTTTCCTCGACTCCGATAGACATCAGATCGTTCAAATCCATTAGTTTGGAGTTTAAAACCAAATCTCCACTTACTGTCTCATTGGGTTTAAAGGCATAATTTAGAGCGTTAAAAATTCTTGCACTTCCACTAATATCAGATTTTCCAATTTTTGTAGCAAAATCTGTAATATCAAATTGATTATGACCTAAATGCCCTTTAGCCGTTAGGTTTTTTAAATCATAAACATCATAATTAACTTCTTGAGCATCAAAGTCAACCATAAAATCAAAGCGACCAAAAATTTCTCCTTCTGGTTCTGCTGTCGATTTTTCCGTTGTGTTAGCAGGTTTTTGCTCAGTTGTAGAACTTTCCTCTACGCCCATTTCCATGATTTCATTTAAATCTAATCTATTGGATTTTAAAGCAATATCTCCTTTAATCGTTTCGCCATCAAAGACATAACCAAACGCATTTTTGATTTGACCTTGAGCTTGTAAATCGGATTTTCCTAAATTCATGGCGAAATTATCAACATCAAAACGAGCTGGAGCAAAAGCACCTTTTGCTTTCAGATTTTTCATATCATAAGCATCATAAACTAACTGCCCAAATTCAGCATCTATATTAAACAAAAAAGCGTCGAAAATCTCATCCTCCATTGTTTCAGCAGAAACAGCATCTACATCAGGATTTTGAACCTGCGACGGTTCGCTGTCCGTTATCCATTCATTAGTATCAAATACCTTTGAGCGAACAACTAAGTCGCCTTTCATGGTTTTTTCACCTGAAAAATACGTTAATGGATTTTCAACATAACCATTGACTTGCAAATCCGATTTTCCTAATTTTGCATCAAAATTATTTAAATTGATTTTTTGCGGTGTAAAATTCGTTGTTAAATCGTTGATTTTTACGTTTGGCATTCCTGCTGCAACATAATTCATATTTGTAATTGTCATCTCACCACGAAAATCTACCTTTTCATAATCCTCTGCTGTTACATCAGACATTTTCATTTTCGTTGCAACATCTGCATTGATAATGCCATCTAAAGTTTTGACATCTTCCATCGGGAAGGCTTTCGCCAATTTTGCCAAATCAATCTTCCCTTTTATTTCGGCTTCAACATTTGGATCGGACATTGGCGTTTTTAATACAAATTTTGCATCAAATGGATTCTTATCTAATTCAATATGAAATGTTGAAACATTCACGACCATATTATCAAAATTCTCATTGGGACTTTTTACATTCGCTTTTACGTTGATATTACTCATGCCTAATGGTAAATCAGGGTATTTAAAACGTCCATTTGCCACCTCTAAATTAATATCTAATGCCGGCATTTTTGAATCATTATACATTCCTTTTACTGTCCCGTTTAAACCCATTTTTCCACTCACTTTTACTCCTGAAAAATCATCAGTATAAGCCGCTGGAATCATAGATAGCAATGATTTAAAGTCAGTTTGTGGTGAGCCAAATTTTAAATCCATTTCGATATCGTCGGTTGGCATTGCCACAAAACCATCAAAATTTAATTGCAACGCATTAAAATTGACTTCATTCTCTTTAAAAGTGTATTTTGAATTTGGCATATCAATATTAATCGTAAAATCAATATCCGTTTTTGCTTCGTTCAAATACGAAATTCCGCCTGAAGTTACCGTAAATTTATCGGCAGTAGTTTTTGTTACTAAATCGTAAATAGATTCTGTAAAATTACCGCTTCCACTATGATTCAACTGAACAATATCTACCCAAATATCACCGGCTGCATCGTCATAAATAATATTACCGTCAATAACTTCGTATTTATCCAGATTCAGGGCAAATTTTGTAGGTTCGACTTCCATCGTATCGAGTTCTTCGGTAGGAATCGTAATATCGTAATTTGCTTTTCCGTTTTTCAAAATTTTCACATAAAGTGTCGGTTCATTTAAAGTAATTCGTTCGATTTCCATTAGGTCACCATTGACGACTGACATAATATCTAATCGAGTTTCAAATGATTTCATTTCCGCTAAACGGACACCTTTAAACTCTTCGACACCATCGACTTTTAATTCTGATAAACTCAACGTTATATCCGGGAAACTTCGAAGCATCGAAATACCGACATCTTCGAAGTCAACTTCCGCTCGTATATTTTCATTAATTGTTTTTTTGACTTCTGTCAATATTTTGTCTTTAAATAAAAAAGGTACAGCAACAGCCGTTATTATTATAAATAGTAAAAAAATACCTAATCCTTTGAGGAATTGTTTGAGTAAAGGTTTCTTTTTTGCAGTGCTTGTTTTAGTATTTGTTGTTTCTGTCATAACTTTTATGCTTGGTCTTGTGAATTAGTTATTGCTTAATAGCAGTTTTTGATCTTACCTTATAACGTGATTTGCTTTGGTTTGTGACTTAATATTATCTTAAATAGATAAAAATAGAACGGACATTTCTGCCCGTTCTTACTGCCGATAAATTTGAAATATCAAGTCTTGCGGAATAACTGCATTAACTAATCAGTTCCGCATCAAAACCAATATCTTCTAACGTTTCAATAATCACATGAGCATCAACCTTTTCTGTATTTACCGTTAAAATTTTATCAGAGGAAGCCGTATCTGCTTCCCAGCTAAGGACTCCCTCGATTTCATTCAGAAAAGGTGTTACAGTTCTTACGCAATTTCCACAATTAATAGTTGTTTTAAATTTTAATATCTCCATATTCTGTGTGTAATAAACGGCATTGCCTTTGCCATTTTTTATTAAAAAATCATGGTACTATTATTTGTACCGTTTTTGTGTAATTTTCAAAGTCAAAATGTATAAAATAAATACCACTTGACAAAGCAGATATTAAGTCATACTGCATAGTTGCTTGTCGCAATAACTTACTTTCGATAAGTTGACCATTTTGATTAAAAACGCTCAATTTTACCTTTTCAATCGGTTTATTGAAATATAAAGTTTGTTGCTTCAGTGGATTTGGAAAAACGGCAAAATCACCAAAAACCTCTTTCTCTTCGTTTGTGTTTACTGCGACTTGTAACTCGTCATAAACTAAAAAATATTGAGCATCACTACCATTATGAACAAATCCAGACAACAGAAAACCGCCATTTACTGACGGGCAAACCGTGTAACCTATGTCAGGACTTGGGCTGCCGTAATATTTTCGTTCAATAACATTTCCGCTGGTATCTGCTGATAACAACATCAAATCTTGATTATTCGTAATAGGATTTGTGCCATAACCACAGATTACATAATCTCCAATATTCGGTTCTATGATCCCGAATCCAGCATCACTACCAGGATCGTTTGTCAAAAATTTTTTCCAAATGATATTCGTGTTTTCATCTAACTTTATCAAATAAGCATCAAATTCAATACTAGCCGTATTATTCATCTCCCCTAAAATCAAAACATCATTATTATGATCTAATAACATAGTTTTCGAACCGCCATTATAAGGTTCATTTATCGTTTTGCTGTAAAGGAAATTTCCATTTGCATCAAATATTTGACAATAGACATTATAATTTCCTGTAGATTGCTGTTGATCACCAGTAGAAATAATATTTCCATTTGGCAATTCTACAGATTTCATACCGACTTCATTTACTCCTGTCCCCTCCACTTTTGACCATAATACCGAAAGGTTAGAACTAAATTTAACCGTCAAAAAGTCATTTCCCAAGCCATTTCGACCGGAAACAAATCCACAAACAACGTAACCGCCGTCACTTGTTTTTGTTATACCATGTAACGACTCAGTTTTTGTAGGCATACCAATCAGTTGATAATTGAGTACTTGTCCTAATGTATCCACCATCATCAGTAAGCCGTCAATATTATTTGATCCGACCATCTGTTGCTCTCCTACAATGACAAAGACACCATTATTATAAACCATGCTGAAAGCATATTCGTCTCCATTGTTGTCAGGAAATACGGTTTTTGACAGAATATCGCCATTAGGACTTAGTTTATGCATCGTTATTTCTGCATTGTTGTTGACTCCTTCAAGGGCAGAACCAAAATAATAAATCATTCCGTCGGGAGTTTGATACACCAGTTGTCCTTGTTCTGTAATAGTCGAGTCGCCGAATGTTTTTTGAAAGTAGTTTTGAGCTATTATATGGCTATTTATTAATAAAAAAATTAGACTCAAAAATAGAAGTTGCAGAAATTTACAGTTGATGATTTTTAGTTTATCATCAGTTGACGATAACTCTAAATTGCGATTGCGAGTTATTGCAAAATATTCTTTAATAAAAAACACTTTTTCAACCATTCCTAATTTATTTTTCAGTAAAAATAACTCCTTTTAAAAGTTAAATCACATTAAAAACTATTTAAAGAAACTCTATTATAAATATTTTAAGTCGGTGAGCGTAATAAGGAATCGTTTTTTTATTGGAATAACAGAAATGAGCAAGAAATTATCTCAAAACCTAATCGTTTATGAAACCTTATTAGGTTTTGAGATATTGTAAATAAGCTATTTTGGGAGATTTTTTAATACACTAATTTTTTGATTCCTTTATTAATCATCGTATCGATCGCTTGAAATAGTTTATTAGGCGGTTGTGGTCGCCAGTTGATTTCTCCAAAAACATCATCTAAATTGACGTAATATTGTAGTTCTGTTTCGACCATTTCATCAATAACATGTGGACGAAAATTCACAAACGCAATCCAACCTTCTTCATCTTTGATATCGTCCCACCATTCTTCATAATAACAATTATCGTCGCCATGATAATTCAATACATTCTCACCAATTAAAATAAATTTATGAATATCTTGTTTGACTAATTCATCAATAACATCACGCTTTAGAAACATAACATCATTGTGTAAAGCATCATTCCACTCTCCTATTAGCTCAATGATCGCAAAACCCTCATCATAATTCGTAAAGAGGATTTTTAAATACAAGGTTGATGAACCAAATTCGTCCCATTGTGGATGAATGTAATAATTGTAAACTTTATTTGAATATTCGAACTCGCTGTAAGTCCGTCCAAAAAACGGTGATTTACTATCTTCTGACGCAATGTACTTTTTTCTCCAGTTGTAAAACGGTTCAATATGCTGCATGTATAATCGGTTGATGAGTTGATTTTAGGCATTCGGATAAGCAAATATTTATGGTCCTCGCCTGAAAATAAAACCCATACTTTTTAAGAATAAATTACTTCACAATAACCAAAATCAGTAGAAAACTGTTGTTAGAAAATCTATTTTATTATGAAAACTTTTTTGTTATTTTTGCCGACTTTGTAAATGCTTTGAATCTAAAAAGTTGGCATTTTAAAACACCTTTTTCTTATAGAAAACTTATACCAAATAGAAGAATAATGATAGAAACATATATCAAACTCATTGCAAAAGGATTGAACATACCTTTAAAATCCGTTCGTAATACAATAGAATTGTTATCTGAAGGTGCGACAGTTCCTTTCATCAGTCGCTATCGAAAAGAAATGACTGGCAGTCTTGATGAAGTTCAAATTGGCGAGGTCAAAGCACAATACGCTAAGCTGCAAGAAATAGACAAGCGTCGTGAAAGTATCATTAAAGCCATTGAAGAGCAGGGTAAAATGACGGATAATTTGCGAAAGCAGTTGACAGAAACTTATGATTTGACGGTTTTAGAAGATTTGTATTTGCCTTATAAACGGAAACGAAAAACTCGTGCTTCTGTTGCCAAGGCTAAGGGACTCGAGCCTTTGGCCCGGTTTTTATTGGACCAAAATAAGACTAATGTTAAAAAATACGCAGAGAATTTTTTAAATGAGGAAGTTGAAGATATAGAAAACGCATTACAAGGAGCAAGAGATATTATAGCAGAACAAATCAATGAAGATGCGGAAGTTCGCAATAAAGTACGTTATCAATTTGAGCGTCAAGCAATTATAAAAGCAAAAGTCGCAAGAGGAAAACAAGAGGAAGCCGAGAAATACAAGGATTATTTCAAATTTGAAGAACCATTAAAAAAGATTCCTTCGCACCGTTTATTAGCGATTCGTCGAGGTGAAGAAGAAGGTTTGTTGCGGGTCTCTATCGTTCCAGAAAGTGAGGAAGATGTGATTTATCGTATTGAAAAATTGTATTTAAAAAATAGCAACGAAGCAAGTCAACAGGTCAAAATGGCGATTCAAGATGCTTATACTCGCTTATTATCAGCCTCTATTGAAACCGAATTTCGTAATATTTCAAAAAGCATTGCGGACGAAGAAGCGATTAAGGTTTTCGTTGAAAATTTACGTCAATTATTGTTAACTTCTCCTTTAGGTGAACAAAGAGTTTTGGCGATTGACCCAGGATTTCGGACAGGTTGTAAAGTTGTTTGTTTGAATGAAAACGGAATGCTTTTGCACAACACAACTATTTATCCGCATCCACCGCAATCTCGCACCCAAGAAACTGTAGCAAAAATTCAAAATTTGGTCAAGTCGTATAATATCGAAGCCTTTGCTATCGGAAACGGAACAGCAGGACGTGAGACAGAACAATTAATAAGAAGTATCCAATTTAATCGTCCGATTGAAATTTTCATGGTAAACGAATCGGGTGCGTCCATTTATTCTGCTTCGGAAGTTGCTCGGGAAGAGTTTCCGGATTATGACGTAACTGTTCGAGGTGCGGTTTCTATCGGTCGCCGCTTGATGGATCCGTTGGCAGAATTAGTAAAAATCGACCCAAAATCTATCGGCGTCGGGCAATATCAGCACGATGTTAACCAAACGGCTTTAAAAACCAGTTTAGATGCAACGGTCGAATCATGCGTCAATTCAGTTGGTGTTAATTTGAATACAGCAAGTAAACACTTATTAACTTATGTGTCGGGTTTGGGCGAAAAGTTGGCTCAAAATATTGTTACGTTTCGTGATGAAAATGGAGCGTTTACTTCTCGAAAAGCCTTAAAAAAAGTACCTCGATTAGGTGATAAAGCTTTCGAGCAATCAGCAGGTTTCTTGCGTATTCGAGAAGCTAAGAATCCATTGGACAACACCGGAGTTCATCCTGAATCTTATCACATTGTGGAGCAGATGGCTAAAGATTTGAAATGCACCGTAAATGATTTAATTAAAAATCCTTTTTTGCGTAAGCATATTAATTTATCAAAATATGTCACTAAAACCGTTGGTATGCCAACGTTAAAGGATATTTTAAAAGAACTGGATAAGCCGGGACTTGACCCTCGTGGAAAAGCAAAATCGTTTTCCTTTTCGCCAGGGATTAATTCTATTGAAGATTTGCACGAGGGTATGCTCGTCAATGGAATTATTACAAATATTACAAACTTTGGAGCGTTTACAGATATCGGCATTAAAGAAAATGGTTTAATCCACGTTTCTGAAATGGCCAATCGTTTTATCAAAAATCCGAATGAGGTTGTGAAGTTAAATCAGACAGTCGAAGCACGGGTCATAAGTGTCGATGTTAAGCGAAAGCGAATACAGTTATCCTTAAAAGACGTTTAAAACTGTATAAAATGAATCACAATAGTCACGCATTGGATTATTGTGATTCATTTTACAGATTTATAACATCGAGGTTAATGCCTTGAGTAACTCTTCTCGCTTACGAGTCGAAACCTCTAACCTATCACCATTAATCGTTTCCACATAACCTTGTCGTCCTTTAATAAATTTAGTGACGTAACGCAGATTTACCAGATGTGATTTATGAATACGATAAAAACCATAATCATTCAACATTTCGTCATAATATTTTAGGGTACGAGTAATTAAGTATTTTGTCTTATCTTTTAAGTAAAAAGCCGTGTAATTTCCATTTGCTTCTAAGCGAATAATATCTTCTCGCTTCACAAAACTATAACCGTCTGTGGTTGGTAATGCAACTTTATCAAAGTTTTTTGTTCGTAGATTTTCTTTCAATGCCGTAAAACGTTCTTGATTTGCCTCTTCTGAGCCTTTTTGCTTCTTCTTAATCTTTTCTACAGCCTCTTTAAGTTCTTGAATATCAATTGGTTTAAGCAAATAATCAATCGCTGAGAAGCGAAATGCTTTAAGGGCATATTGATCATAAGCCGTCGTAAAAATCACGTCAAAAGGCACTTCATCATAAGATTCTAAGAGCGAAAAGCCATCGCCCATCGGCATACGAATATCTAAAAACACCAAATCAGGTTGATGCATTTCGACCAACTTTTTCGCTACTGCAACCGAGTCGCCCAAACCTAAAACTTTGACGTCATCACCGCAGTATTTTTCTAATAATTTCTTCAAACTCTCACGACCTCTCGATTCGTCGTCTATTACTATTGCGTTTATCATTTACTTTTATATCGTTACGATTATTGAATTGTTAAACTATTTTTAATAAAATATTCTGCATCAATTATCCCGAGTTTTTCCGAATTTTCAGGGCAAACACTCAACAATAATACAAGAATACAATAATTTAACAGTTAGTTTTATTCTTCTTCAAATTCTAAAAATGGAATCCGAACGATAACCTTCGTCCCTATCGCTTTATCGCCTTCTTTCAAGTCCACAAACTCAACTCTGGCTTTTTTATTTTCTCGTTTACTCATCAAATCTAAGCGTTTAACCGTATTTGAAATTCCGGTTGATTGATGTTCGGAGAGATTTTTTTTACTTACTTTTGCCGCCGCTTCACGCCCTACGCCATTATCAATAATTTCACAAATCAAATTTTCATCGTCCCGCTTAAAATTAATCGTTAGCGTCGGAGTACCATCGTATTTTGGCATTAAACCGTGCCAGATCGCATTTTCGGCAAACGGTTGAATAATCATAGACGGTAATTCGACATCATAAGCGTCAACGTCTTCCTCAACGTTAATTTTATACTTAAACTTTCCTTCAAAACGAAGGGCTTCCAAGTTTAAATATAACGTTAAGGTGGTAATTTCGTCCTCTAAACTTATCAAATTCGTTTTAGAATTTTCTAAAACTCGACGAATCAGTTTCGCAAATTGTGATAAATAATAATTGGCAGACACTTCGTCTTCCATCGTAATGAAATGCTGAATCGAATTTAAGGCATTAAAAATAAAATGTGGATTCATTTGAGCTCGAAGTGCCATACCTTCCGACTCCGAGATCTGTCGCCGCAAACGAATTTTATCTTCTCTATTTTTAATATTGTAATATAAAAAACCGCTAATCAAACTGCCTATTATCAGCGTTACCAAAAGAATAAACCAAGTCGTTTTCCACCACGGAGAACGAATAATAAATTTAATTTCTCGTTCGGTACTGGCTTTACCATCAATACTAATTGCTTGAATCCGAAAAATATAAGTCCCGGGCTGCAAAAATGGAAAATGTGCAAACTTGCTGCTGGTCTCGACCCAGTCGTTGCTCAACCCTTCCAGCTGATAACGATAACGCACTTGTGATCCACTTTTGAATGAAATTCCGGTATATTCTATCTGAATGTCATTTTGATAATAATGTAAATTATATTCGGGTTTCAAAGTCGTGTCTCGACCTCGAATCTGAACATTAGTAATATAAAAAGTTGGTGCGAAAGTTTCTCGCTGAGCTTTATTCACACTTTCGATGTATGACAGCCCCGCCGAAGTTGCAGCCCAAACGGTATCACTTCTTACAAAAATTCCTCGTACCTCATTCGATGATAAATATTCGGCTTCCGTATAAGAAAATATGCCCCGAGGATTTCCATTTTCGATTGTAAACTTACTCACTCCACCATTTGAAGCCATCCAAATTGTACCGTCATTCGCCTGAAAAATATCGGTGCAAACATTACTGGCTAAACCATTTTTTTTAGTAATCTGTCTAACTTTATTTCCATTTTTTAATATAATTCCATTTCCTGCTGTACAGATACAAAGAATATCATCATCCGTCGTTATCAAGTCATTGATTCGATAGCGGTATAACGGATTTCCTGTGATAGTATTGACTGTTTTTCCATCATAAAAATACAAACCAGTATTACTTCCCAGCCACGCTTTTTTATTCTTTAGCGTAGCAATCGCATTCACTCGCTTGTCCCACAATTCTATTGTATTCAATTGTTTATCAATCAAATACAAACCATTCGAACTTCCAACAAATACTTCTTGTGCTTCATTAATAGCGATCGCTTTGACATTTTTTAAATTAAAATTTTTATCAATACCAAATGTTACCAAACCAGCATCTGATCCCATCCAAAGGTTGTTATTAGCATCTAACTCTAAGGCCTGAATGCGGTTATAAAGCCTTGTATTCAAGCCTGTTTGTAACACCTGAATCGATCCATTTGGTCGTAAATAATTGACTGTTCCCGATTGTGTTCCGATAAAAACATCGCCGGCGACATTGCCTGTAATAGCAAATAATTCATCATCTGACAAGCCATAATCTATAGTATAAGTCAACACTTTATTATCCGACAACATATAAATTCCGTTACCTAAAGTTGCCATCCAAAGATTACCTTCTTTATCTTTTGTAACACAAGAAACAGACTGACTTTCCAAATAATTCTCAACGATTTGCGGATCATTTTCTAAATTATCTAATAAATATAAGCCTTCGCCCAACGTTCCTAGCCAAACACCTCCTAACTCACTTTCGCCCAAAATCAAAATATCCGAATCTAATTTTAGCTCTTCGTTAGATAAGATTTTTTTAGGTTCAGAAGGCTCATTCCAGCGGTAGTCAATTAGGTATAAATCGTTGGTATTTTGTGCTTTCGCAATGACGTGTATTGGACTAATCGGCACGATTTCCGAAAAGGGTGTTTCGAAAAATCGTAAAAAACTGACTTTATTATTTTTAAAAATAAATTCAGCTACATTCGATAATACATGGATTTGACCATTTTCTGCTTCAAAACACCCCAAAATAGCAATTGGATTATCCAAACTATCGTAAGGCAAAGCATTAAGAAAATCAACTTGTTCGAGATGTGTCACTTTATCATCGTCCAAAATTGATAAACCGTCACGATATTGAGAAAAATATAATTTTTGATCTGAATCTTCAAAAATTTGCATGATCCAATGAGAAGTTTCAAGTGCCTTGAGTTCAGGAATTTGATTCGCATTAAAAATATCATTACCTTTTATGTAACCAAAATGACCATTGTATGCTCGAAACCAAACTCGGTTTTTAGAATCTTCAAAAACACCGAAAATTTCATTATCTGGCAACCCGTCATCCATACTGTAACTACGAAAATCTGTTCCGTCAAACCTTGCCAAACCTGCTTCAGTACTTAACCACAGAAAATCCCTCGAATCTTGAAACACATGATAAACCGTTGCACTCGGCAAGCCGTCTTCAACCTCAAAGTGTCGTAACTTTGGAGCTTGTGCCAACGAATAATTGGTTAGTAAACCTAAAAATAGTAATATGTAGAAATGTTGATTAGTCATTTATGGTTGGTGATAAAATCAAAATCAAGTGTTACGAAAGCCTAATATATAAAAAGTAGATTATTATTTGTAGTCTAACGACAAATTCATTTCGAATGAGTTATAGAAAAGTGATTCAAAATGAAGTAGATGTTAGCTCCTGTAGGTATAATTTTCTTTTTATTATTTCTGACTGGGTTACACAACGTATGTATAACTTTTCTCAAAAAAAATCATTTATATTGCATATCATTTTTAATAAATATTGTCAAAAACTATGATATTTCTATTCCAAATATTACCTGAATTTACGAGCGAAATGTTCTTCTTTTCGGCGGTCTCGGGATTTGGGTTATTATTACTAATGATCGGTTGGATTATTTCAGTTTTTGACGGTGATATAGACTTAGATAGTTTTAGAAATCTTGATATCAGTGAGTTAGGCGGTGGCTTAAGTGACCTCGATAGTAATGTTGGTCAAATGGTAAATGACAACAATCTCAATGAGTTTACTGATGGTTTTCCCTTTCCGAGTTTCTTTTCTTTAAAAGTTTTTAGAATTGTGATGTTGTGTTTTGGTCTTGGTGGAAATACGGGTTTACGACTTGGCTGGGATTTTACGAATAGTCTAATTTTAGCCGTGATTACTGGCTTTCTTTCAGGTTATATTGTTTATCGAGGATTCATTTTTGTGTACAAACAAACCATGTATGATTATCGTGATCCGCAAATTATAGGTCGAGAAGGTCGGGTAACTTTAGATATTCCGAATGATGGATTTGGACAAATTCTGGTCGATGTCGTTGGGCAACGGCATATTTTTCGAGCGACAAGCACGGATGGAAACGCTATCAAACAGGGAACGAATATCATTATTAAAAATAAGAAAAGAGGAACTTGCTATGTAGCGCCAAAATGATACGTCATTAAATATTATTAACGATACCATAAAAATTTGAAAATCAACATTTTAAATTCGATTATTTCAACATCAGCTTAACATGAAAATAGACGCACATTTACATTTAAATCAAATAAATCATCAAACCATTCGTCATGCTATAGATAATGGTTTTCAATTGATTTCTATCAATACGGCTGTACCGTTTTTCCCTGCCATTGAAACACAAGAAGCTATTATTTTGAAATTAAAAAAAGAATATTCTAATACTGTTTTTCATCTTGCGACCTTTCCGACAACTAACTTTTGGAATCGTAACTGGGAACAAAAAACGATTGAGTACCTGAAACAAAGGCTGGAAAACGGTGCAATCGGTGTCAAAATTTGGAAAAACATTGGAATGGAGTTAAAAGATGAAAATGACCAGTATATTTTGCAAAATCATCCGAAGTTCGATTCCGTCTATGCGTTTTTATCCGATAACCAAATTCCGCTTTTGGCACATACAGGCGAGCCGCTAAATTGTTGGCTACCTTTGGAGGAAATGACCGTAAAACAAGACCGAGATTATTTCGCTGCACATCCCGAATATCATGCTGCTCGTTTGCCAGAAATTCCACATTATTGGGAACATATCAAAGCAAGGGACAATATTTTGGAAAAACATCCAAATTTACGATTTGTCGGGGCGCATATCGGTAGCTTAGAATGGGACACGGACGAAATTGCCGAAAGGCTGGATAAATTTCCAAATTTGGCGGTGGATTTGGCGGATAGAGTTTGTCATTTACAGCATCAAGCGGTTACAGATTGGCAAAAAGTCCGTGATTTTGTCATAAAATACCAAGATAGAATTTTGTACGGAACGGATTTTATAGATGATAACTCAAAAACGCAACTCGAAAAAGATAAATGGCTACTAAATGATAAATGGAAAATGCACCATCTATTTTTCACAACAAGTAAAAAAATGACTGCTCCAAAAGTCACTGGAAGTTTCAACGGTTTGAATTTGTCGGAAGCTATATTGAATAAAATTTATCGGGAAAATGCGTTGAACTGGTATCAACTTATGGCTTCATAATTTCTTAAATAAAAAACGGTCATTAATTTAGATAACCTAAATCAATAACCGTTTTTCGCTAAATAGTAGCAAATTAAGCGTTTTAATCGACTTTCAAATATTCAGGAACAGCGATCGCTTCGACCAAATCCCAAATAATTTGACCATCAGCCGCAACGATACGAATCTCAACACGACGATTCAACTTACGTCCTTCGGGTGAGTCATTTCCATTTGCTGCATTTTTGGCAACTGGTCTATCTTCCCCGTAAACTTGTACATCTAAGCGAGAAGCATCTATACCTTTAGCTACTAAGTAATTTTTGGTTGCATTGCCACGACGATTTGATAAGGCAATGTTATATTC
>Ga0075467_10001793_pt1 | contig 17565 bp, 12 predicted proteins | sample DEB08_DNA_9_FD_75067 | JGI IMG/M metagenome (GOLD analysis project Ga0075467, IMG submission 75067) | Aqueous microbial communities from the Delaware River and Bay under freshwater to marine salinity gradient to study organic matter... | ecosystem: Environmental > Aquatic > Marine > Coastal ... | reverse complement strand
CCATGTAGCTAGCTTCTGCACTGATCACTATTGAACTGTGATTGAACACTTAAGTGCCAATTGTAAACCTCTCACCTCAATTGCCTATTTTGCATCCATAGGAACATTGTTATGAGAACATACCACTTGTGAGATCAGTGTTACCTACTCCTACTCAAAAAGGTTTACGTTTGTGCACTGCACAATATCCGAGCTCCGTAGGAGGAGGGCTTTACCAGTATCCGTGTCAAAAAACGTGTCCGTCCGTTGGTTGGTCCCCCCCCCCTTGTGTTTGTGCGATCTGTGATCTTGTGCTAGAGATGATATTGAAATCACTTTGTGTTATTGCGATGTGTTATGTTGTGTTAGAGATGATGATATTAACTTTGTGTTTTATTGCGATGTGTTATGTTGTGTTAGAGATGATGATATTGATATAACTTTGTGTTATTGCGATCTGTTATGTTGTGTTAGAGATGAAAGTGAAATCATGTCGTATTAAATATCAGTGGTATACATGTTTTTGTGACTATCAGGTTATGAGCCCAGCGATTCGATATAATTTGAGCATTATCTTTTATGCTACCCGAAGCATAATTGATGTTGAGCCACTCCCCTGAACTTCACTGTACAATTGGAATGACAGGAATGATTGATTTCGACATTTGTTGTTTGGGAAATTTTTACAAATTGTAAAAAAAATCGCACAATATACCCACGGTAATGAAGTACCACTTTCAAGACGTTTTGAGTAGACGCTTTTTTGCTAGTTTTGCCTGTCTCATCATGATTTTGCTGTATAAGCGCTTTTCTTTTATCTTCACAATACGTAGATACCGTTGGAGTTCTTCTGTTGGTTTAAACGACGCCTCCGAATCTATTGCTTCGAGAAGGTATAAGCCTGACAGTTTTCGGACTCGGCTCAGTACCACGTACTCCCAGTTTTTAAACCATTTTGCCATCCCCCCTTTGGGCCAAGATGTTACTATCACAACGTCCTTTGACATACCTTGCAATTTGTGACCAGTAGTTGCATCATTGAGATTCACTGGGAATTGTGTCATCTTACATCTGAAATTCATTGTTGCTGTGGCAAATCGATGGGGGCGGACTGTGACGTTTGGAGAGAGTACTTCAGGTGTCATTCTGAACCTTCGGTTTTCTTTGTCCTTCTTCATCTGAGCTTCCATTGCGTTGAGTGTCAGTTTCTGTTGGTTTATCAACGCTTCATCACCCTTTTTTATCAGCTTTCTTATTTTCTTCGTCAACCGTTTTATCGAACGTTCTTGATCTAAGATGGTTTTTGGTGTTGGTGCAAGTTCGACTTCTATCCACTCAACATCTGTTGCGCATACCCACCACACTTTCTTACCATAATAATTTCTCCATTGGCGTGTGGAGGGGTCTTCCTTCATTTTAATGGATACTAGCCGACACAATGTCCCATTACCCCTTGGCACGCGCTGGTTCAAACACTCATTGTCAATGACACACTGCAGATAAGCTCCTACATATAAACAAAGGGCTGGATCTATTTTCTTCGATTTTCCGACTTTCACATGTGCATCTCCGCATGAAGTTATGATTCTGTGGCGGAGTACGTTGTCTATCCTGACTTTGCATTTCTTAGACATTGTGTGTTGAATATCTGCATAAATCACCATCGTGTGATCTGGGGGAAGTTCATCACTCTGAACTGATGGGTGCGTACAAATGACATGTTTCATGAAGCTGGTAGCTGAAATACAATTGCGTTCTACATTTGTTGGACAGGCATAGCACACATCACCCTCAAAAGAGGATGGCAGTTTCAATCCATTTCGTCCTACCACTCTTGTATTAAGTCGCTCACGATCCTTTTTTGTCAAATCTCCTTTCCAAAACCGCTTTAGAAGTCGACCGTATTCTTTATCATCTTGGAACCGGTGATTATTGTCTAAGATAATGTGGGCGTTGATGCTGTTCTCAAAATGTCCACTGGATTGGCTGGAGAATAAGAGGTCCGAAGTTTTGGCTTTAACCGGCTCAAGCTGACGAAAGTCTCCTGCGAAAATAATAGAGAATCCTCCAAAGGGTTTAGACCTGTCTCTGATCTCTTTAAGCCTGTTGTCAAGTCGCTTCAACTCTTCATCCTTCATGAAAGAAATTTCGTCCACAATTAAAATTCTAACATCTTTCCACGCTCTTCGGTCTGCTTCAGATAAAGGTCCTCTTTTTTGTAGATAGGCATGTTTTACTATTGTAACACCACCAAAAAGGGATGCTGCAGATCCTGTGTATGCAGTGAATAGGAAAGATGAGTCACTCCATAAATTTCCAACTGCCCGACAGAATTCAAAGCAAAACCTCTGTGCCACTTTCACTGCCGTCGACTTTCCAGCACCAGCTGGTCCAGTGAGAAACATCAATGTCTGATCCTCGCCACCCCTTGCCTTTAACTCCTCAATGAGATCATTTTCCTCAATGAGATCATTTGTTGTTTGTGTACATTCATCCAAGCATTGACTAAGGCACCGGCTTAATAGAGTGCTTGGGTCCTTTCCATCGCGTATTAACCCCAACATGAAGGTGCAACAAATGATTTCATAAGCAATGTATTGTTTCTTATCGAGAATTTTTTTTTCAACCTTTGCCACTTTTCGAGCAACTCCTGAAAGAGTGGGAGGGACAAATTTGTTCGAAGAAGGAGATGTGTCTTCACTGTCCTGGTCGTTGTCCAAGTCATCGTAGATTTGGGTATATACACTTTCTCCGATGATAGATCCAGCAATCAACTGCAACATAGTGGTGTAACTTTTACGTTCAACATTGGCAGGTTGACTGTTGTCAGAGCTGGTTGTCCGGACAGCAGATGTTTGGTCCTGGGCTGCATGCAGTAAAGATTGCTTGCCTGATAACCTTGCATCTATGATATCAGTCTTCTTAAACTTGCATTGACGGATAATTTCATGTTGTGCCTTGTCCTGTTGTGGTGAGAGTTCATCGTTCTCAAAAGGATTGCAATTTGAATCACTGTTTATACAATTAGTGTTTTCAAAGAAAATATTTACAAAGTGTAAGAATTTGTTGAGTACAGAGAAAGAAAGCGTGAACAACTTACTCTTTGGAGATGCAAAATTCTGTAATGTCTGGTAAACGATCCTCATCATCTAACCTTCGACGCTTTCCATCACTCTCGTCAGGTTGTTTACATTCAGTATCTCTTGTAACTTTATCTCTAGCACGCTTCAGGTGTGATTCGAGGTTTGTTCTATCCTGTATGTTTTGCAAGATTTCAAACCCCTTTTCCCAGAACCGACCTTTTGGCCACTTCTCAGTGTCCCCTTGGCTGTGTCCTTCTTGTGTTCCATCTGTCACCGTTTCATTTGTTTCTGCTTTGCGACGCTTGATATAGTTCGAGTAATCTGAGAGTTCGTTCTTGTATTTCTTCCAATAACTACCTTCCAACTTAAGATCATTGATGCATCTGAAAGGATAGAACATGAGCAGAGCCATCTTGGCGTAATCTTCCCTGTATTCAAGTAGTGCCTTGTCTGTGGTTTCTAGATTGACATTGTCTGTAGTGGTGCACTTCTTGAAACCCATTTTTTGGATACTGCAAAGCTTTCCTTTCGGTAGGTGAATTTTAGGAATCACTATCAGACTCAGTTCAACCAAATGACAGAATTCCTTTCCTGGGTGACTGTCCCTGAAAGCAAATTTTTGTGTCCTTCTACGATGGATATTACCATCAACATTCTCATCTATGTCAAAGTTGTCAGACACAGCATTATTCCGCATCTCTTTGAATGTCTTGCACACTTTTTTAAATCTCATGGCCATCTCGTATGAGCACATAACATCAAAAATGGGAGAGTCCGGTCTGTGTATATAATCGTCCGCAGAGGAGTCGGGCCAGATGACCGTTTTACCACCTGACATGTTTGTACGCAAGCGTACATGTATTTCCTTATTGTCGAGTGTGGCTTCTAATTGTGATACTAGAAGATTTCCAAACTCATGAGAGAATGTGAACCTAGTTCCTCCATTGCACACCATAAGATGACTCATAACAGTACTGACTTTGAACCTCGACGTCGCTGCATTCATGGCTGCTAACATCATGCACAACCCTTTTACAAACCCATCTTGAACCTCATCAGGCTGACGCGTACCATCGAGTATCTCTGCCTCCGCTTTGAGCAATTGTCTTGTGCATATATTTTGAACACGTTGCGGTGCTTCACAATCTTCCTTTTGGTTATCTTTGGTAGTGTACAGTGTGGTGTAGAAGATTGAAGATGGGTCACCAATTTGGACATTAGTATTGCAGTTCAAAGTCCTTGATAGTGCTTCGTTGTGAGTGTTGATATACTGACAACCCATCGGCCTCTTTGGTTCAACAATCCATGGCCGCACCTTGTTTTCATTGCCATCAATGGTATACCAAGTTACTTCATCCATTTTATCATCAATACAAATTTCGGTCGCATCAGAGGCACTTACTGGAAAATAGCCCCTACATTCACATCCCTGTGCAAAAAAAAATATGTACAGATTGTAAAAATATTCTGGAAACACTAGTGAACATGTAAAAACTACTCATACAACTGTACAACACATGACATACCTTTTTAAAACATGACCTGCGGTGTGACCAAGCGTGCTCTTCGAATCTATGCTTCAGTAGCATAGTTCTCAGATCTTTCTTACTCCAGAATTCATCTTTGATGGGATGACAGCCACCCTCCATGTGATAGGAATAGGTATATGCAGCAATGTCCAAACGCTCACCAGAAATTGGAAGTACAGATTCCAGTCTGCTCTGAATGTGTTTAGGTCCCGAGTCTCTCCATCGCTCCAAAGCAAGATTGACAATTTCGGTTGTCGTGAATAGTTCTTTGCAATCCTTGCATTCAAGTATTTTCCCCCTCACGTCATTACACAGATTCTTGTGACGCGCATCGCGCAGCGTCTGCAAGGAACACTGCTGAAAAATTTCTTCCACAGGACGAGCTTTACCGTCTGATTGGTTGCACTTGTGCACAACAGAAATGTCACCACCGTAAGATGAATTCATGGTTTTATCAATGTGATCAATGATCTTTTGCTTGGCCTTTGTCCTATCAGCTTCATTCCCTTCAAACAAAGCACTGCGCACTTCATTTGTCAATTCTTCGATAAACATTTGCCAGTGGCTATGCAAAGTCCCACGACTTTGTTCTTCATCACCAGGCGCAAATGCACGCAAGGTGCCTACCACACCTTTTCCTTTTGGTTTCTGTTTGATACAATCCCACTGGAGAAGTGTCTCAATGACGATCTTTTTTATGTTTTGATACTCAAGAGAGCACGCTCCTGGGTATGTTAGTCTTGTCTTCTGACGGAGTTTGAAATCTGCAACACATCGCTCTTCATCCATCATCAAGTCAGGCAGTTCATGCTATTGGAATTGATGAGAGCGTTAAAGCAAATAACAGAATGAATATCCGAAATGGAGAAAAATATATACCATGTGTAAAAGTTTTCATCTTCATATGCAAATAGCAACTTCGTACTCACCCATTGATTGGAGTACGCATAGAGTCGAACTCTGAAAGAACACTCATCGCATGGGGTGATTGTCAAAAAAAGGCTGTTCAGACCAAAGTGTTCCACAAGGGCAAAGCAGCATTTTCTAGCAAACTTCGCTGCCTCCGGGCTATGACCTAGAGCTTTGCAAGACGTTGATACACCCTTCATCAATTCATCAAATTTTTCAGATGGGGCATTCGCCTTGAAATCATCAACTGTCATAGTTGCCAGACGTTCCGCCAATGGGATACCGTTAACCTTACCTCCCCTTGAAGTCATGACACCACTCTTGTAAGCCACTTGCCTATGATAGATGTGACTCAAAATAAGTATTACCTCACCTCTCATCAACTGGGCCATGGCAGTGCGGAACAGTCTTTGGATGCAAGCTTCTACAGACACAGGTGTCCGTCGCTTCATGTTGGGACCCCCAATGCCCCATGGGAAAGCAAATGGAATGACATTCTCCACCCCCATTTCATGGGACTTTGCATAGTTCCCACCAACAGCAAGAAGTGTTGGTGCTGTACGATTCACCATGGCAATAGTGAAATCGCTCTCTGTATCATAACACGCTGTTCTCGACGTTGGATCCTGTGCACTCGAAAAGTAGTACGTTCCTCCACCATATTGATTTTCTAAACCACCATTGACTGTCCTGTCTGTGTTATTGTGAGACTCCTTTTCTTCGATCACCTTTGGTTGTGGAATTTCGTCCGGAACTACAACATCTTTGTACCCCGGATGGCCAGATTTCTGAATGAACCAGGACAATACACTGGTGTAAATGCTAGTGTCGATCTCCGCTCGACTACGTGCGATTTCTCTCTGGGACGGAGTCATCCTGCCACAAATCATAGCAAATATAGTTCGGCCAGCCCCGCTTTGATCCAAGTGGTTCATAACCCCCCCGACATGTGATTGATCCATTTCAAAGTATTGATAGTGGCCGTGGACAGATTTATGGGATCCACCCGAGAAAGCAGTTACAAATCCATATGGCCTTATCGGTGCCAAAAACGCCCGAAGAACATCGTTAACATCTTCTTCAATATCAATCTTCGTCCTCACCTCCTCACCATCTTTGTCAATATACGAAAAGAACTTCGGGAAAGATCCTATGACAAACCCATTCGCTATAGCATACTTTGGTGGATTCTTTTTTGGAATATTATTTCGCTGCATCCCTTCACAACACGTCAAACAGGTCTCGTATCCCTTATCAGTCTTTCGCGACCTTGGCGACAACAACAGGCCTGGCAAATTGGGAACGTGATATTGTTCCACCAACTCTTTATCCAATTTTGTTTCGTAGTACTTCTCATAGGATTCCACTCCAATTCGATGCTTGTGTTTCTTTATATCATTCCCACGGAGATGACGTATTGAATCATTGCCAAGGATAAAACAATCACAAATAACACACACATGTGCTTTGTGCCTCGAACCGTCATTCTCATCCTGTGTCCTGTGCAATGCCTCTTTGGCTTTTTTCTCTGCATTTTTGATCGCTTCATCCATCGTCTCCGTCTTTGTCTTTGCTGGGTGTTCAACATCCTTCATCCTTTCATCTTGCTTCCGCTGTGCATCCTTCTTTTTGTTTTCTTTGGCAACCTCAGGGTCTTGCTGTGCTCTTTCATCTTGCTTCCGCTGTGCATCCTTCTTTTTGTTTTCTCTGTCATTTTCCGGATTTTTCTTCCATTCCTCCCTTTTACTTTTTAGCCTGTCTCTTTCTGTGTCATTTCTCTGTTGCTTCTTCTCTGGTGACCATTCCTCCCTTTTACTTTTTAGCCTGTCTCTTTCTATGTCATTTCTCTGTTTCTTCTTCTCTGGTGACCAATTATTCCTCTGTCTTGTTTTCTTCGCCCTCGCCTTTTCCCTCTGTCTCTCTGTGAAAGTGAAAAATATATACCAAGTGTAAAAATTTTTATCATTATGAACCATATCGAGGTACTATCCAAAATCTCACCTCCTTGATTTGTGTAATGTGTAGAAAATACATGACATTGATGTTGTAAGAACAAGTGATTCGATCCAATCTACTGACTGCCTCACAAAAAATCATGAACAAAAACTCACGATTGGTAGTGCCAGAAATTTCAACTAATTAAATTCGTGTATTGTGTGGAAAAATGCAGAAGTATTTTTTGTAACAAGAAGTTAGATCAAAGATGTAATGCTAAATAATTCGATGTGTATTTTCCGATATATCTCTGCAAGTGGCAAAACAGAACAAACATCCCCCAAAGTCCCCCCCCCCTGATTGCAAATCCATGACTATTAATAACTCTGCTGCATAATTTCATCCCACTTAGGCAGTTCACGAGATGGGTACTTCTTGAAAAAAATGCTTTTCCATCCTTCATCCATTTCTTCCCAAGAATTCATTCCAAACGTTTCCTCCGCCAAAACTTTCATGTCATAGTCAACCATGAACTTATCAAGACAACATCCATGAACATAGGTCGCTCCCGACCCGTAGTGATCATCCAACTCCTCAGTCATCTTGGCTGCCGCTGCCTTTCTATTCCCAGCTCCCTTCATGAGACAGAACTTCTCAAGTCCACCCTCCTTCCCTTTCGGTAGCTTTTCAACGAACTTGAGCACCAATTCACCCGCTGTATTCTTATTGCGTTTCAAGAATGGGGTACGCAGGTCCTGTTCAACACTAGTTGCCAACGCGTCGAGGATGGAGGTCTTTGACTGTAGTGGGACCTGATACACAAACAAAACATACTGGATTGTTTTGTTTTTTTCAGTCCTTTTGAAGAGGGTTGACAATCCATGCTTTTCAGCACGGATATTAACGTTTTTGATAGTCGACATCCAGGAAGGGGGGGGCTTGCCAAGGCTCTTCTTCTTGTGGACGTGCTTAACCATCGTTTCAATGTGCTCCGCTTTTTCATAGAACGTATCACCGGGATCATACAAAGCAACCACGGTCGCCATTTTCAAAGAAGAATCCTCAAAAACTTTCGAAACATGGATTTCAAAGGATCTACCCTTTGCCCTAGTCTTCGCTTCAACAGCTAAAGATTCAGCAAGATCGTCGCCGCCATAACAATCATCGTCCGACTCGATAACAACTTTCGATTCTTCCGTCTTTGTCTTCTTGTGGTGCTTACCTTCTTTACTGTCATCATCGACATCTACGCATTTCTGTTTTTTGCTCCTGCTCCCTTTCTCTGCATCTTTCTTGCTCTTACGTTGTTTCTTCTTCGACGAAGTCTTAGTAGTGTCGTTGGTACCCTCCTCATTTCCACTCCCAATTTTCTTAATAAATTCCGCCTTCTTCACACTCCTAGTTTCGGCTGGCTCGAACTGTAGAGTACGCTTAGGATTGCTGGCGGCATCATCACCACTATCATCTTTAGGACGAGGCCACAACCGCCACTTACTACCCACTTCTGGATCCTTTAGATAGCCTAGAAGTTCATCCCTTTGACTTTCATTCCTTAGAGCAAAAGTTTCAGGTTTTCTCGAGCCAGGCTTAATGAGCTTCACCTCGTCAGCAGAATTAGTGATGATACTCATGAGGATGTCATCCGTTGATGGGTTAGTCCAAACATCATCTTCAATATTGTTCGAATCTTCAACTTCACCACTGGAATCTTCATCACCACCCTCATCATCATCACCATCTTCATCACCACCCTCATTTTCGTCACTTCCATCAGTATTGTCATCATCAGAACCGTCTTCCTCGCTGTTATCATTACTAACAGATTCATCCCTGGCAATTGAACGGCATTTCAACAAATCATAAAAGAAACATGAACGTAAGTTAGAACATCATTCATTCATATTTAGTTTGTCTTTCAATAACATCATTAGTATCATATGTAATTTTTTTCAAATTCATATCTCACTTTTTACCGTCGTATTTGACAGAGTTAGATTCATTCTCACTCATTTCACTGCCACTAGAGCTGCTATTGCTCTCACCACTCATCCTGTAAAAAATTACAATTACGTAGAAACACAACCAATCGTGTCAGTACTTAATAAGACAAAAATATTTACATTTTGTAAAAATAAAAGCATTTCCTCACCCTCGCCGATCAATCTGTTTTGCTCCCGCATAAGCAACCTTCGCTCCAGAGTTTTTCATGCTGTAAAATTTTTTTAATAATAGTAACCAATGCTTTATAAACGATAAAAGAACAAGAATACAAGAATATTTACATTCTGTAAATATTTTTACGAAACATGACACTTACCTCGTTTCGTCTTCACTGTCATCAACATCAGATTCATCTCCATCGATGAGAGGAACAATTATTGCTTTCAACTTCGCTGATGCGATCTTTTTGGTAGTGATAACATTAAGATTGAGATCCTTTGCGTTATCATTCACCGACATACTTAGCATGATAAAGACTGGCTTCAGTTGCGCGGGAGTATATTTCTTCACCAACATGTCTATCTGTTGGCTGGTACTCTTATTCTTGTAATCATCTGCATCATAATGCGAAGACAGACCTTCCATTAAACCATCGCTAGTGTGCCACTCAAATTGATGGGCTTCGAGCTCCTTGGTATCGTCTTCGTCGATCGATTCTTCATCGTCACTATCGGATGACGATGATGTGGACCCATCACTGTCGCGAGAAGTTTTGCTCATGTCAATGATGACAGCACTCTTGACGGCGTCTTCTTTCTTCGGGGTCTTTTCCTTGCGACTGTTGGTCTTCGTCGTTTTTGGCTTGGTTGGCCTTCCTTTGACCTTGTTCGACTTCTTCTTGCTTGAATCGTCAATCGCAAGCGACGTCAAATCGATCTTTCCTGCAGACTTCTTCGATGATGACGACGACGACAACGAAGCTTTCGACTTGGACGAACGTCTCACAGGAGTCGACATGATGAACGACATTGGTGAAGAAGTAGTAGACGACGTTTTTGCAGTACTTTTGGACGAGACACTACCTGGCGACGGCGCATTCCGATAGGTTGCATTTTTATCGATTGATGTCGATTTCTCCCGCTTCCTCGACGTCGCTTTCGCCGGCGACATCGTCCCTTTCTTGGACGACTTTCGCCTACCGCTTTTGATCTTACCCGATGACTTCGCCATGATCACGTTTTCGATTGGTTCCTGTATTGACCGTTTATTAATGGCAACGATATCTTCTGTTGTTAATCGACCTTCCCACGTGCGCTGCATCATGCTACAAAAGTCATTCATAGTCGTTAGCTAACTCAAGACCAATACCACCATGATAATACCCTCATTCTCTGGTGCATGGTCATAAGATCTTTCATTACCGTTTCCTACCTAGAGAAGTATCATATCATTCTATTGGTTCCTATGTACCATCAAATCAAATGCTACACTTCAAATACGGAGTCTTTCACTAACATATCCCACGTATGTATACCATCTGTTTTACCAACACGTCGACAAAAATCTTTATGGTACCATTTCCTGCATAGATAGAAAATAAACCATTCAATTGGTTCCTATGTACGGTCAAATCAAATTACGAACGTTTAATATGAAATCTTTCACTACTATATCCCACGTATGTAATATGATACATCGACTAACATTGTGTCTCCCGCCAACATTGTGTTTCCCGCCAAATTTATGATATCTTTCAGTAGGTAGGTACTAGGTACCATGTTCCAGCCTCCCGCCAACATTTGATCTCCCGCCATATTTTTCATTGTGTCTCCCACCAATTTCAGAGTGGACAACATTGAAGTACCAACATCACTTCTATATATTACTAATTCCTCTGTCTCTTCCCGCCATATCTTTCAAACTCAACGCACGCACACAGTCAAAGCTTCCACGACGCACAAGTGCCTGCCATATGAAGATTGTTTGCCTCCTCTATTATCACCATGACAACCACCATCACCGACACCATCACCTAAACTATCTGTTGCCTGAACAATATCTTTCCACCCTCATCAAACGTTCCATCGCAGCCGTCTTCACAGCCGTCTTCGCAGCCCTCGAGCCAACCCTCGTCACAACCATCGTCTCACCCGTCTTCGCAGCCGTCTAGCCAACCGTCTAGTCAGCCGTCTTCGCAGCCGTCTAGCCAACCGTCTAGTCAGCCGTCTTCACAGCCATCTAGCCAGCCAAGTTCGCAGCCGTCTTCACAGCCGTCTTCGCAGCCCTCGGGCCAACCCTCGTCACAACCCTCGTCACAACCATCGTCTCAGCCGTCTTCGCAGCCGTCTAGCCAACCGTCTAGTCAGCCGTCTTCACAGCCATCTAGCCAGCCAAGTCGTTTCCACACTCAATCGAGCGGCGACGATTAATCAATCCACCGCCTGCACCACCTAACGATCTACGTTACGAACGAAACTTGCTACTTCTTTCTTCTATCTGTCATTCGAACGCCAAACCACCGGTGTTACAACATCTTACCATGAGTCAAAAACAACCTTCTCCTACCACTACCACCACCACCCCTCACAAAGCCAAGAAGAAGAAATCTTCCCATTCTGACTCACCTATGTTGACAAATGTTACAGCGGCCTCTACTAAATATAGGACGTGTACCAAGAGCGCCAATATAAACATTAGAATGTCAATGATGATGTTCACTGCCCCATTATATCTCAACGAAAACGATGAGTTGACAGTTGCTAACGGATATGTCAACCACAACTACCAAAATTGGAGTGCGAACACTGCTCTGGAAATTACAAACAACATCTATAACAATCCATTGCACCTTGAGATCCGTCACGACCTCACATTGGGACATAACATGAAGACGTTGCTCACATATCACGAAACGGTAAGATATCAGTGCTTATGTTTCTATACATAAAACATTAATCTTATCTCCAACATGGCTTATATCAATATCTCACCTTACACATCAATATTCTTCTACCTTCCCTCCTTTCAATATTTTGCAAAATTTTTTACACATTGCAAAAATTATTCGTCTACGTAATGCCTACCTGGACAAATTTTTACAACTTGTAAATATTTTACTCCAAATCTGTTAGATGTATGATTTGTTGCAGACATTGGATGACGACGTCGATCTTCTTTATCCTCTGTCGTCCGATTTCAATGGAAAACAAAGATATGTCACTTATCGCCCGAGGACTGAGGATTTTAGTCCTGAGTGGGGAAAAGAAAAAGTAGATGAATTGAAACATTACCTGATGCTTGATCCGTTGACTTCACAAGGCAGATCAAGTATAGCAAAATACCATGGTTTTAGTGATGAGTGGGAAGCATGTGTAAAAGATCATGATGATAACACTTCAATTGCAACGAAGCTTTTCCAGCTTGGTCGTCTGTATGCGAAGAATGGATCTAAGAATAAGGTATATCTCTCGTGGACCGAAGGTCAACACCGCCTTGGTGCTATGGTCCAAGCATTGACTGGTTCCAAAATTCGCGAAACCGATGGAGTTATCAAAGAACCTAACCGACTCACCATCGATGACTTCTCCAACTATCGTCTCATCCCCGAAAAGAAGTTGCCTCCAGATTTCGATTTCAACTCCTGTGTCCAAGAAGCACTGGCGTCCAGTGACAATTCCAGTGGAGATTTCCCCATGCTACATGAAGTGTGTGCCATAGAAGTCCGTTGGATTTCTACAACAGAAGAGAGTGTCTCTCACATTCTATCACTAGCACGTCAATTGAGCCAAGCTATCTCTGAGAGTAAAACAACATCTGTTCGGAAAAATGCTTTCAATGAACTTGGATGCCTGGCGAAGCAATACGTACTCGACCTCCACAAAGATGCACGACATCGTCGCCCCGACACGTCTGGAACTTTAGTGCAACTTGTGCCAGGCAAGAAAGCCCAAGCTGTTAAGAGAGACTATCAAGACGCAGGGGGTGACCTAACAGTTACAACCACCGACAAGGAAATGGAGAAAAAAACGTTCCCATCGTTTGACTACCTCTATTCAGATGAATACGAAATTTATGCTCAAGATCCGTTCAATGATGACCATTCCTCTAGTATATATGACACCTTTACTTACAACCAATTGAGGTCTAAAAAAAGCACAAAACCTATGTCGCCACCATACACAAACACACACCCCTCCATTGCGGTCGATCCTTACCGCGATTTCGAAGGTACCAAATCAACGCTTCTATCAACTTGGCATATAAACAGCTTAATCCTGTTTCCCCTCGTTTACCATCATCTACATGCAGAAGTCAACAATACAACCATTTCTTTGACAACTAAGAATGATGAAGTAAAAAGGCGTATCCTATATGCGATGAGATATCACATGGCTTCCAGGAGTATGGAGGCAATGGCGACTCATGGTGCACTCGAAGTCCTATACAGTAGGAAACAAGAAGGGCAAACATTGGTGGATGCTCGAAATAACATCACTGCAGCATCATTTTTCATTGTTGACTCTATCAATGCAGTACTATCTTTTGTGACAGAGAGTCACACAGACGTCCACGAGTTCGTCACCAACAAAGAAAGAGCTGCAAATTTAATAGGGACAGTATATTCGACCTTGCCAATTAAAGATGGATCCGTTCCTGTACAAGACATCATTCAAGCATTAGGTAAGGATTCAACTACTCCCTTCATAACCAACATCCATATATCTCTAACATTGAAATTATTTTTACAATCTGTAAAAATTTATTGCTATTCGGTCCTCGCATGTTCAAGCATGTCTGTGGATGTGTGAGAAAGAAATCGCATATCAGCTTACAAGGATAATCAAACAGAAGGCAATCAAGGGAGATAAGGGAAACACCTCCATGATCGAATGGTACATTTACATCAATGGTCTTTACACTACAGTCAAGAACATTGAAAACTATGGCCTTTTTCCACAACCATCATCTCAAATGGAAACAAGAGCTCCATCGTTGTTCTTAGCTACTAAACATACCACTTCCAATCGTACCGATGGATCTATAAAGAAATTCAGGCAGATATACGACCACATCGTCCTACACAGTGACATTCCTATACACACCTATACAAAACGTGCCTTTTCTACTGAACTGTTTCCAAAAGCACAGAAAACGCTCTCCTCGTGGGTGCCCTTCGATCTGCATTACATCCATCTCTTGAAGACCATCACGTCCGATATACCAACAAATCCTCTCTTCAATCACGGAAACTACCTAGGAACCAAAAATCCATGTGAAAGAAAATCTCCAATGGATAATAACTTCCTAACATCCATCAACGTCACGATTCACAAGATTAATAACATCAGCGACTTGGCTATCATCAACTCCGCCAAAAAACTTCTCGACAAAGAACACATAGCCTACACACTGTTTCAATTCAAGGAGCAAAGAAACGAAGAAACAGATGCTGTGACTCAGATCAAGCATTACACAGACTCGTGGTTCGACCATCAACCTGACAAAGTTTTTAATGTTACTATCAACCCACGTGCATCTAAGACGCAACAGTCTCCAGCTACGAAAAAAGGAAAAAACACCTTCGACATGAATAACTACATGAATAAAGACGAAATCATTCCCATCGTCTCGAATTTCGGTCAACATCTGAGTCAAATGAAAAAAACATTGGCCGAAAACCAGGAAACACTCCCACATTCTCTGTCTCTCATCCCTTCAATCGTTCACAGCCTTTGGACTGACTTAAAAGTCTTCACTAGTCACCGTGCTTTGGGTGGACATGCAACTATTGAAGAATACATGACCACATACCCTGTAGATGATGGTGACAGTTCTGACTCAAGCAATGCTTCCAACAATGACTCAGACACCACTTCCAACAGCGATGATGACAGCGCCGACTCGAGCGATACTACCTCCAACCCGAATGACTACGACGACGACGCTACTCCCCAAAACAACAGCATTGCCAGACGCGTCACAAAACATCACAAACAAATCAAGGATCTAGTTCCAACGTCGGAAAACATTAAATCATCTTTTGGTATCACCACAGATGATGATCTTACTCCAGCTGATGACGACAAGATCAAGTATCTCATTTTCAGTGTACCCGATATTTCCACTCTTCACCAGATTTGGAAGGAACAAAAGGTAGAACGTTCGGATGCAGGAACTACCACCACTCTGCCAGGAAATATTAACAAAGGATGGATGGAAGGGCTCCTCATGTATCTTACGACACTACAACAAACTTGGACAGTAAACCTCAACTATCTCGACGTTAATCCTGCCACACCTTTACCATCCACCATTGCTATCGTTGAAACAGTCGAATTCGGACGCAACATAGTGTCACATCTCCAGTTACAGAAAGAAGCCAGCAAACAGAACAACAGTTCCACTACCGAAAATGTAAATGAAAGTCCCAGCAATGGAGACACAACTGAAACTACCAAGAAAAAGAAATCTCCAGCAAAGAAGCGCCAAGCATCTGATGTTACAACAGAAAAGCGGGCAACTCGCTCCACTCCTAATGGAAAAAAAAGCAAAACTGGTAAAGCACCTGATAATACAACAACGAGTCCAGCTCGCTCCTCTCCTAGGAACAAAAGAAGCAAAACTACCTCTCCTAGGGGGGGAAAAAGCAAAACTACCGGTAGGCGTTAAACAACCCACTGTCTCTTTGTTGTCAGAATCGTTATTGTCAAATTAAATATCTAAAGTTACACCAAATTCTCGTACAATGTTTACCAATACCTTATAGCAACACACAGTATAGGCACACATTCATTAGTAACTTTATGTGTGCACACCCTATTCTTCTACTGTCAAACGAATTTTATTTTACAACTTGTAAATTTTATTTTGGCACAGTTATGTTACACGAAATTGAAATATATCCACTACGAAAAATATTTACAACTTGTAAATATTTTCCTCACTTTGGCATCAATACAGCATAAAATGAGACATACAATGAACGTCAATATGTGCGGTGTGCATGTATATCGAGCTCAACAGATGCATCAAGGAAGCCCAGTTTCACCCCAAGTATACACCACAATGCTACATAAACAACTCCATGGCAGGGGACACACATTTGTCGCATACACTGATGACTGCTATGGCCATGTCAAGATTATTCTCAATATACTCCATGACAGAGACCTCACATTTCACCCTAATACACGCAAGAATCGGGTTACCAGTGTATTGTCATGCACTCAGATGGTACACACCACACCACCCTCTACGCATTGGATACACACCCAAGAGAACATTTGGTTCACATGGCCATGTACACTAACATCCCAACCTCAAACCAACAGCATATTGTCCTCCCGTATAGGCAATCTGATCCATCAAATCATCATCTATTGCTACTCGATAGAGGCTGTCAAGTGTGTAGCAATGGCGCATCCCATCATCAAATACTCAACCAGGCTCGCAATTGTGATAGGCGTAATGTGGGAGACATCATAACATTGATCTGTCAGAAGAAACGATGATCAAAGAAAAGCATATTGTTGTTGGTGAGTGAATAAGTCTCAACTATGCTTCTCTTTGATCAAAACACTTTCTACTCATGTGGTCATAACATTATGTTATCATAATACTATCTCTATTCAAAGCATCAAGCAAAAATGATCATATGGGATATAAAATGAAGAATGCTAAAATTGAGGAAGCCTTTGAAGGCACACATGGAGGTACATTGGTTATTGCAGAAAGCTGTCTCCTTTTTGTGAATGTCTTCAACATATCATAGTCCAAGGCCCTCAGAACTTCAATGTGCATTCGTTGTTCTGATGGTCATAGTGATGAGCACCACCAACGTGGTGCGATAGATAACGATGTACAAAACAGTCATTTCAACTTAGACAATACAGCGACTTCTCTTTAAGCTTCTTAATACCATATTTGAATGGTAGCACGTTTTATCGTAACATTTAATTTCTACTTAAAATTAAATAATACACTATGAACTCTTTCTTAGGAGCTCGGCGCTGCTGCGTTCAATATACATTCTTTACTAAGAGCTTTTTGCATTCATTGGTCGATAAAGTTTCAGTGAGTAAGTCATGGGATCTATCGTATTCAACTTTTGTGTGATGCTCACAGCATTGTCAACTGAACGTGGTATATATGTAATTGCCTAAAAATATAAGTTGGAGAAATAATACAAT
>Ga0075467_10001789_pt1 | contig 17581 bp, 16 predicted proteins | sample DEB08_DNA_9_FD_75067 | JGI IMG/M metagenome (GOLD analysis project Ga0075467, IMG submission 75067) | Aqueous microbial communities from the Delaware River and Bay under freshwater to marine salinity gradient to study organic matter... | ecosystem: Environmental > Aquatic > Marine > Coastal ... | reverse complement strand
TAATGCTATGGATCCATTCGTTGGAACTCACATCGCACTTGGACTGGAATTTGGCTGGCACCTCGTATCGCCAAATCCGCCTTATTCACAAGGCGTGGCATACAACAGCGCTGACGTTAAGAAATTCATCGTACTTCTGACCGACGGAGAACAAACGACAAAGGCTTGGGGTCCAAATGACAGTCACAATAAGGCAAATGGCAGAGATAACATTGAGGACATGTGCGTTGACATCAAAGGCAAGGGTATTATCATTGTAACAGTAGCATTTGATCTAAACGATGGCGCTACCAAAGACCGCTTGAAAAACTGCGCTTCAGCAAAACAATATTTTTTCGATGCTGAAAATAATGACGACCTTTCCGATGCTTTTGGCGCAGTGGCAACAATCATCCAAGGATCCACACATTTGTCGGAATAGGATAGATGAATTCCTCACAAACAACAGAAATATAGCTGCAGCGAGCCATCTTCGACAGGAATGAAAATAGCGGGTTGTTGAGAATGCGATGAAACCCGAATGACGTAATTGGGCTCGTTTCTGCCATCCGACAAAATCACTTGGATGTCTGCAACGCGGACAAAACTGCCGTCCGCTGCAAAGTGTGGCCTAATTGTTTTGCGGCGCCAACTCGACGATTAGGCTGTTAAATGAAATCTCTGGTGGAGACGCAAAAAACTTACCAAACCGCTGCATAGTTTGCTGAAATTCAGAACTACTGCTAAGCTGCTTGTAGGACTCGACATTCTTCCATGTGGCCATGACCGTGACTACCTCTGTATCGCGGTCAAACATCATCCTCGCGCCCAACCAATCCGGTTCATTGCTCACAAGCTCAGGATTAGTCTCCTCAAACATTTTTGCGCAAGCCTTGTGACTGTCGGGCTTAAGTTTAACTCTAGTCAACACAACGTACATTTCGCGCCCTTCTCAATAACTGCAAACCAACGCCGATATTGACGTTTTCCCTTGCTAATATGCACCGGAAGGGCTGACTTGATCAAGATCGTCTCGGACTTTTGAGCGAGCACAGTAACTTGTTCTAAACAGTCATTCATGACAGCAAGTACCAGCGACTGCTTTGCGGACATTCGTGTCTTTATAGGTAGTTCTGATCGTTTGGGAGCATAGGTATGAAAAATTTGCGTAGGATAGAAGTTGGTGGGAGTGGGCCGGAGGATGTGCTCTTTGACGGCAAGGGGCATATCTATTCGGGGCTGAAGAATTCCAACGCCGTTGTGCGCATCGATATCGCGTCTTCCAATGTAGAAATAATCGCAGAACCTGGTGGGCAGCCGCTTGGAATGGATTGGATGCCCGACGGGCGAATATTACTATGCAACACCGAGCTTGGCCTGCAGACCATCGACATCAAGACCGGCAAGGTCAAGTCGATATCAGTAAAGGGCGACAGGCTCCACCTATGCAACAACGCCCATGTGCTCGCCGACGGGACGATCCTCGTTTCCGACAGTTCCAGCAAGTACCCTGTGGATGAATACCAAAAGGACATCACCGAAAACACTTCCACTGGGCGGCTACTGAAGATTACGCCAGAAGGTACTGCAACTGTTCTGGTAAACGGACTCTGCTTCGCCAATGGTGTTGTTTATTTGGAAGCACGGAATGTCGCCCTTGTTGCAGCTACCGGCACCTGCGAGATCTCCCAGGCGAACCTTACTACTGGCGCGGTTTCCAAATTTGCCGATACTGATGGCCACCCTGACAACATGTCTATCGGTTCTGATGGCCGTATCTGGGTTGCCATCCCGTCACAGAAGAGTGCACCGCTTGCTAGCGTCCACAAGCTTCCGCAGTTCCTGCGCAAGATTGTCGCCAATCTGCCGGAAATGGTGCAGCCAAAAGCGTTAAAGTGCTGCTGTGTGCAGGTTTTTAACACTGACGGCACAACCCATGCAATGCATGTTGGGAATAGTGACACCTACCACATGGTTACTGGCGTGCGGGAGTTGGACGGACTGGTAGCACTCGGCAGCATCGAGCAGAACTCGATTGCGGTGTTTGAAATTTAGGGGACGAGGTTAGGCCCCCGAATTACTGATCCACATCAATCAGCGCAATAAGGAAACATTTTGTTACGCGATGTAAAATCAAAGATGTTGGAAGCTTTTATGTCGCAAAGAGAGGGCGCAAAACATTCATATGTGTTCAGTTTTTGCTCCTAGCCGATGTCAGCGGGAAGGACCACCAAGAAAGGCATAACGGTACGCCAATGCAACGCCGCCAGCCCCGCCCACAACATTTCCCAAGGTGACAAAAGCCAAATTGGTCACTGCCTTCCCAGCGGTCACATCTGACCCAGCCAACCATCCCTGAGGAAAGAAATACATATTTGCGACGGAATGTTCGAGCCCAAGCAATACAAAAGCGGTGATTGGCCAGAGTATCGCCAACACCTTTCCCGTAACGGTTCGGGCAGCAAAACTAAGCCAAATAGCGAGACATACAAGCGCGTTGCACAATGCGCCCCGAGCGAATGCTTCCATTGGGTCCAACGCGGTTTTACCTTGCACGATTGATACTGCTGTGGCGTTTAACGGCCCATCCAAAATGCCGGAAAACCCGAAGGCCAGCGCAAGACCCGCTGCGCCTGCAAGATTTCCAAGATAAACAACTGCCCAGCTTCGTAGCAATTGGCGTACAGATATTTTTCGGTCAACTGCCGCCATAACCATCAATGCATTTCCGGTAAACAACTCAGCACCACCGACAATGACCAGAATAAGACCGAGCGAGAACACTAAGCCCCCAAGCAGTCTTGCCGGACCAAATGTTGCATCTACTCCAGACATTACGGCCGTGTAGGCTGCCCCACCAAATCCAATAAACGCTCCTGCAAGGACAGCGAGCACAAACATCTGAAACAACGGAAGCTGTGCCTTGCTTACACCGGCATCCTCCACCAGAATTGCAATCTTTCCGGGTTTATAAGCATCAAAATTTTCTTCGTTGGTCATGTAGCCAACTATAGAGTATTCAGAAGAGAACAAAAGGCTGTTTTGGGCTCCAATGATACATTAGAAGCAAAACGTATCAAAGTCGGCAGAGCGTATAAAGCCCCAGTGTTCATCTGGCTTTTCGTTCTGACGTTATTGTTTATTCAGCTTCTCGTTAGTTCCTTTTGATGCGACCCATTCTTGTGCTGAGCGACACCAAACCTCCAGTTTGGGTGGTAAATCAGATCGCTGGTTAGAAGTTCCAAGGCGCAGATTGTACGATTTTGGCTCGGTCCCAACTGCGGTCGAATAAATTGGAGAGGCGCATTCGGGGCAGAAAAGCTGATGGCTTGCTCGACCGTTTGCTGAAATCTTTTCGTAGGTCTTTGGATTGCCACTGATAAGCTTGAAGTTTTCTGCAGGTACTGAAACTGCCCAACGAAAGGGAGAGCCTGATATAGACTGACAATCTGTGCAATGACAGATGTAAACTTCCTCTGGGTTCACTTCAGCTTTGTATTGAATAAAACCACAATGACAATTGCCATCTATTTTCATCATACAAACCCCCTATGTATCACAGCCCAACTGATCTTATTTCCTGAAGTAGATATTCACCAGCAACGTCAAACTTTGTTATGTGAAGATTCAGGAAAATGTTTGTAGTACATTTCACCAGGAAAGCATGTCCAACTATTTGATAGATTTTTAATTGTTTGCTATTCCAAATAACTTTCCATAGGTGGGCAGGTGCAAACCAGATTGCGATCACCATAAACATTGTCAATGCGGCCGACCGGCGGCCAGTATTTATCCACGCGAAAAGAACCTGTCGGGAAACATCCCACTTCCCTTGAATAAGGTCGATCCCAATCTGCAATAAGATCTGCAGTCGTGTGAGGCGCGTTTTTTAAAGGATTATTTGATCGGGGCATTTCACCTTTTTCGATTAATTCGATTTCATCACGGATTGAAAGCATAGCATCACAAAAACGATCCAGCTCCGCTTTGGTTTCACTTTCGGTTGGCTCAACCATCAATGTACCTGATACAGGCCAGCTCATGGTTGGCGCATGAAACCCGCTATCCATCAATCGCTTGGCAATATCCTCAACACTAACATCAGCTGATTCAGCGAAGGGCCGAGTGTCAAGAATGCACTCATGGGCAACGCGCCCTTTGCCTCCTTTGAAAAGAACATTGTAAGCACCCTCTAGGCGTCTGGCGATGTAATTGGCGTTCAAAATTGCGATTTTTGTTGCTTGGGTAAGGCCACGCCCACCCATCATCAAACAATAAGCCCAACTGATGGGAAGAATTGAAGCAGAACCAAAATTAGCGCTGGAAACTGCCCCTTCGCCATCAATCGGGTTACCTGGAAGGAATGGGGCAAGGTGTGCTTTGACGCCTATCGGTCCCATGCCCGGCCCGCCGCCGCCATGGGGAATGCAAAATGTTTTGTGAAGGTTGAGATGGCTCACATCCGATCCAATTTCACCCGGCTTCGCAAGGCCGACCATCGCATTAAGATTTGCACCATCGAGATAAACTTGACCACCATATTGATGGGTGATGTCACAGATATCGCGGACGGTCTCTTCAAATACGCCATGGGTAGAAGGGTAAGTGATCATACAGGCTGCTAAGCGATCACCAGCAGCCTCAGCTTTCGATCGAAAATCTTCAAGATCAATATCACCATTTGCGGCAGACTTGACTACCACCACTTCCATTCCGACCATTTGGGCGGAAGCTGGATTGGTGCCGTGAGCTGACATGGGGATCAAACAAATGTTTCGGATGTCGTCTCCACGTGAATGATGATACGCGCGTATAGTCAAAAGACCTGCATACTCGCCTTGTGCACCCGAATTAGGCTGCATTGACATGGCATCATAGCCCGTAATGACACATAATTTTTCTGATAGGTCAGCCAACATATGGTTATATCCATCAACTTGCTCATTTGGAGCATATGGATGAATATTTGAAAATTCAGGCCAGGTTATTGGCATCATTTCTGCAGCTGAATTGAGCTTCATAGTACACGAGCCAAGCGGTATCATAGCTCTATCAAGTGCCAAATCGCGATCTGCAAGACGTCGCATATATCGCATCATTTCAGTTTCGGCGCGGTTCAAATGGAATATTGAATGGGTCAGATATTCGCTTTTACGCACAAGATCATCTGGCAATTGATAGTCGGCTTTTTCAAGGGTTGCATCGGTTATTCCGAATGCCTGTAATAGCTCAACCATACGTTCCAGTCGGGTGGTTTCATCCAGTGTGATACACAATTTGGTTTCGCCAATTTTCCTTAAATTGATGCGTCTTGCCCGGGCAGACTCTAGTATCACGCCCTGAAGCGAGCCGACATCGATGCATAGCGTGTCAAAGAAGGTGTCATTTTCAAGTTTGAACCCTTTTGCCTTGAGGTCCTTTGCCACTTGGGCGGTTTTCAGGTGAATTTGTTGTGCGATTGCTTTTAAGCCGTCTGGGCCATGGAACACAGCGTAAAAACCGGCGATTACTGCCAGCAGTGCTTGTGCGGTGCAAACATTGGAAGTCGCTTTTTCCCTTCGGATATGTTGCTCGCGTGTTTGCAGTGAAAGGCGGTAAGCTTGGTTGCCGTGGGAATCCACGGATACTCCGACGATCCGACCCGGCAAGGCACGTTTATAAGCATCGCGGCAAGACATATAGGCAGCATGGGGACCGCCAAAACCCATGGGAACTCCAAAGCGCTGTGTGGAGCCAACTGCAATATCAGCGCCCATTGCTCCCGGCTCCTTTAGCAATGCCAATGCCATTGGGTCAGCTATGACAATCCCAATTGCATTGGCTGCATGAAGTGCGTCCATCTGAGATGTGAAATCACGCAACCGACCGCGCGTCCCCGGATATTGGAAAATAGCGCCGAAAACCTCGGCAGAATTCAGGTCATCCACCGATCCAATAACCAATTCGATATCTAAAGGCTCAGCGCGTGTTTTCATAACCGAGATATTTTGCGGATGGCAATCTTCATCTACAAAAAACTTTTTTGTTTTGGATTTTGAAACACGCTGGGCCATCGTCATGGCTTCTGCTGCGGCGGTTCCTTCATCCAATAAGGAAGCATTGGCGATATCTAGGCCGGTCAAATCGCAAATCATCGTTTGGTAATTCAGCAGGGCTTCTAACCGTCCTTGACTGATTTCAGGTTGGTAAGGGGTGTAGGCTGTGTACCAAGCTGGGTTTTCCAAAATGTTCCGTTGGATCGCAGGCGGCAGGACCGTTCCGTGATATCCTTGTCCAATCATAGATGTGAAAACGGTGTTTTTCTTGGAGATTTGGCGCATATGCCAAAGAAGCTGACTTTCCGACATGGCTTCACCCAGATCCAGGGGCTCTTTTTGACGAATGCTCTTTGGAACTGTTTGCTCGATCAAAGTATCAAGACTATCCACGCCGAGTGTATCCAGCATATCACTGATTTCTGCAGGCGAGGGACCTATATGACGTCGATTGGCAAAGTCGTAGGGTTTATAGTCGGTCGGAACGAAAGGCATTCGAAGGGCTCCCTTAAGCAATCATCTCATTATAGGCAGTCTCATCCATCAACCCATCAAGTGCGGACAGGTGTGACAATTTCATTTTGAAAAACCATCCAGCGCCCAGCGGATCTGTATTTACGAATGTTGGATCTTCACTCAAGGCCGGGTTGACCTCAATGATAGTTCCATCAAGTGGAGCCAAAATATCTGAGGCCGCCTTTACACTTTCTATGACAACAACTTCATCGCCTTTGGAAACGGCTGTGCCTGCATCTGGCAATTCAACAAAGACAATATCTCCAAGCTGTTCCGTTGCATAAGCGGTAATGCCAACCACAACATGATCACTTTCAACGCGGAGCCATTCGTGTTCATCAGTATATTTCATTTCTGTACTCTCCCAATTTGTTAGCGTTTAAAATTTGCGGGTGTAAATGGCATAACGCTCACCTTCGCTGAAAGGCGTTTTCCTCTTACATCGCCAAATATGATCGTTTCTGGAGCAGTGTATTTGGTCTCCAGATAGGCCATCGACATAGGTCGCTCTATAGTTGGTCCAAAAGCACCAGATGTAACGTTTCCAATAGATTGCTGGCTTGTCTCATCGGCGAAAAGCATTGTTCCTGCTCGCATAGGCGCACGCCCTTCCGGTGATAAGCCAACACGTTTGCGCGCTACACCATGATCTATCTCATTGAGAATTCGATCTGCGCCCGGAAATCCACCCGCGCGCGCGCCGCCGTTACGGCGAGTTTTTTGTATTGCCCATTTTAAATCAGCTTCTACTGGAGAAGTGTGTTCATCAATATCGTTGCCATACAGACAAAGTCCAGCTTCCAGACGTAAGCTATCTCTGGCTCCAAGCCCGATAGGCATTACAGCTTCATGGTCTAGCAAAGCTTGTGCCAAACCTGTTGCCTGATTGTCGGGAACCGAGATTTCATAACCATCTTCGCCTGAATAGCCCGACCGGGAAATCCATAACTCTCCATATGAACTAGGGAAAATCCCCACATCCAAAAACTTCATCTTCGCGACGCTAGGAACAACTTCTTCAAGGACCCTTTCTGCCTTTGGTCCCTGCAATGCGAGCAAAGAACGCCCTTGAACCACTTCGATTTCGCAGGCTAGCTTTTTCTCCATATAAGCAATATCAGCGTCTTTGCAGGCTGCGTTCACAACGACAAACAGGTGATCACCTCTATTGGCAATCATCAGGTCATCGAGAATTCCACCTGCCTCGTTCGTGAAAAAGCCATATCGCTGACGACCCTCTTTAAGGTCGACCAAATCAACAGGAACCAATTTTTCCAGTTCTGAGGTTGCGTTTGTCCCGCGCAAAATTACTTGGCCCATATGGCTGACATCAAACAGGCCAGCATTTTTCCTCGTGTGTAGATGTTCCTGCATAACGCCCGCAGGATATTGAACTGGCATGTCATAGCCGGCAAATGGAACCATTTTCGCGCCCAGTTCTATATGCAGTTCATGAAGTGAAGTTGTTAGTAAAGCGCTCATCCGACCCTCATTTCAAGCCGGAATAGCCCAGCATCTTTCGCTCCGCATTTGCGGGCTGTGATGCCTCCTCTGTCCGTTTGCCTGAGATTGTTATCCCTTCGGCGGGCTCAGATATTCAGAGCCTCTCTCCAGAGTTTTTCACGTCCGATGGTCCTTTGGGCCTGAGAGTTTCCGAGGCGGTTGCTCCTTCGGCATCGGCAGAGCTGAGTTCTCCCATCGAGACTCAAAAAGGTTACAGTCGGTTTGCCGATCGAGTCAATCCAAATGGGGCACGTTGTCAGTATATTTTAACAAACCAATTAAGTAATAATATGTGACGATTCCTGATCTGATTTATATGATTGATACAGAAACTGGCAGTCCAGTTACAAATCCAAAATATTAAACAGGCCAAAATGTTGCTGTCATCATTCTGCCGGCTCCCGAGGCATTTACATCGCCCAAAGGCTTAGCAACTTTTGGTCTTTCTTATGTTGGAATTGATCAAGTTTACGCGCCTGCTGTCCCAAGAAACAACTAATGGATTCTGCGGCCTTACTAAAAAGCGCAATAATAAACTCATTAGACCGTGTGACACTCTTGACTCCAAATTTACTTTGTGGAATTTTACTTAAACGTTTTAGATTTTGCCATTGGGAGATTTAAAACGTTTTAGTTGGCATTTGGGAGGATCCAACATTGTCTGTAGGCCGTAGCACGTTGAAAGAGCTTGCTGCCGAACTTGATGTTTCGGTGGCAACGGTTTCGCGTGCGCTTGGCGGTTATAAAGATATTTCATTACGCACACGCGATAGGGTCGCTGCCAAAGCACAAGAGATGGGATATGTCCCCAATAGTGCGGGTCGCATGCTGGTTTCAGGGCGTAGTGGTTTCGTTGGATTGGTTTTGCCTATACGCGGCCCTAATCTCGTCGATACATTTCTTGGCGAATTTGTCACGGGACTCGGCGAAGGACTGAAGTCTCACGGTAGTGATCTATTTTTGGCAACTGTTTTGGAAACCCAATCAGAATTGGCAGTTCTGCAGCATGTGGTTGAATCGGGACGAGCCGATGGTGTGATCCTAAATCGTATTGAGGAAAATGACGAGCGCGTCCATTATTTGCAATCGAAGAGATTTCCCTTTGTCAGTCACGGACGGATATTGGGCGAAGACGTTGATCTTAATTGGCTTGATACAGACGGGGCTGCTGCGTTCCACGGTGCTTTCGGAATGTTATATGAACTCGGCCACCGCCGTTTCGGTGTCATCAAAACAGCCAATCCAATGACATTCTCTCATTATCGCTCCGAAGGTTTGGTTAGGGCGATAAAAGAGAAGGGTGATCCACAACTTGAATTGGAAGAGATATCGGCAAACCGTTTTGTGGCCGAAGACATCAGAAGAGTTTGTGTTGAAATCTTGACTTCGGAAAATCGACCAACGGCAGTTCTGTGTGTTCTTGACGAAATCGCTCTTGTGTTGATGGAAGAGGCCGCAAGGTTAGGTATTTCTATTCCTGATGAACTTTCAATTATCGGTTTCGACAATCTAGAGAAGAGCTCTTACGTTCAACCGGGGCTAACAACATTTGATCAGAATATTAGAAGCTGCGCGCGAGAAATAACCGACATGTTGATGGAGGTTATTAAAAGACGCCCAGCAAACGGGTTGAATAAACTTGTAGTGCCAAAACTTATTTGCAGGGCGAGCCATGGTCCGGCGCAATGATATTTCCAAACGCTCTAAATACCAAGTTCCAAGCCATGATCCAGCAGATCCCAAGTTTGACAGCAAACGCTATTGGCGAGGCCCGGTTTGGCTCATTGTCAATTATATGATCGCTGATGGTTTGGCGCGGGCCGGAGAAAAAGAAACGGCCGATAAAATTATTTCATCAAGCATAGATCTGATCAAAGTTAGTGGCTTTGCAGAATATTATGATCCTATTAATGGAGATCCGTGTGGCGGAGGACGGTTTACCTGGACTGCTGCTATGGTTCTTGAATTTCTCTTATTGGATTAACCTTTATGAAACGCTCTGAAATAAACTCAATCCTTGCTGAAGCTGACGCGTTTATGCGCTCTTTCGGTTTCGTGTTGCCGCCCTTTGCTTATTGGTCGCCCGATGAGTTCGTCAAACGTAAAGTCGAAGCCAAAGCGATTATTAATGCGAGATGCGGTTGGGACATCACCGACTATGGCTTGGGCGATTTCGAAAATCTGGGATTGTTTTTGTTCACCCTTCGCAATGGGCGTCTTTCGGACCTCCAGCGTGGCGGCGGCATGTGTTACGCAGAAAAGCTTCTCATTTCACGCGAGAAACAGCTCTCCCCAATGCACACCCATCTCATCAAAGCCGAAGATATTATCAATCGCGGCGGGGCGACGATGGTTGTCGAGCTCTTTGGGTCTGATCAAGAGCGTAAGTTTTCTGAAACTGCCGGTGGGATGGTGATGTGTGATGGTATTCCGCGCGCCTTCAAGCCAGGTGAGAAGTTGAGATTTGCGCCGGGCGAAAGCCTGACGCTAATGCCTGGTGATTGGCACGCATTTTGGGGAGAGGGCGGTGACGTTTTAATCGGCGAAGTTTCGACGGTTAACGACGATGAAACTGATAATATTTTTCGTGAACCAATTGGCCGCTTTGCAAGCATTGAAGAAGATGTAACGCCAACACATTTGCTGGTTTCAGATTATGATAAGTGGTTGGCATAAAGTTGCAGCTCCGGTTAGCATATTCTGCAATCTGGTATGTGAAGCCCAATGTCAGTTATAAGTGTTTAGGCACGAAGTGCCGAAAATCGGTCAATGTGGGCTGAGGGCCGAAAACGGCAGTGCTTTAATGGGACTACCCATGTACGCAAAAAGCAAACCTAGCGGATGACAGCTTCCCGCACAAATGTGACATTAAACTCGAGATGACATAGCTCACGATTTTCCAGTAAACTGGCTAGTTATGTAAATCAAAAATTTAGATGCTAGGGCTAGTTCTAGGGCATAATGCATGATCGAACTTTTATATAAAATATTTCAATTTTTAATACCATCAATATGATGGACTTCCTCTCCGCCAGTCAGGCATTGCCTGAGCAACTTGGTTCGTAGTTCTGCTGAATGGCCAAGCAAAATTCCTTTAATTTTCAAAACGCCTCCTGAAGTCATCTGCCTTGCAGTGATGATGTATGTTCGTTTTCGAGCAAACGAAAAGGCAAAAGCAGATAGTTGATTGGCAGTTTTGGGTCGAAACCAGTTTTAACTACATGGCGTCTAAGTGCTGCGAGCGCCATTGAAACGCACGAGTCTCACCAAAAGTAAGGCCAGCTTATGCTGATATTGAGATCATCAATGCTATTTGGTTTCGCAAAATTTGCAGTGTGGACATCGCTAAATTCTTGAGTTAGCTTTTTAAATGGAATGCGATGCTAAATCGAAAAATGACTTTTATCCACTTCCATAGATATACAAATTTAGATCTTGAGGAGACAAACTTGGAGAATGTAATGTCAAAATCAACAAAATTAATCGGTGCGCTGCTGTCAACCACAGTGCTTCTGGGCACTGTTTCAGTAAGCTCAGCAGAAACCTTGCGCTGGGCACGCGCTGGCGACAGTCTGACGCTTGATCCGCACTCACAAAACGAAGGCCCAACCCATGCCCTCGCACAACAGATTTATGAGCCATTGATTTCGCCTGATATGGAAGCAAGACCAATTCCTGCTTTGGCGACTGAATGGGCAGTCAAAGAAGGCAATCCGAATGTTTGGGTCTTCAGGCTGCGTGAAGGCGTAAAGTTCCATGGCGGTGAAGATTTGACAGCCGAAGACGTGGTGTTCTCTTTTGAACGCGCAAAACATGAGAGCTCTGATATGAAAGAGCTAATTGTGACGATCAAGAGCGTTACTGCGGTTGGCGATTATACAGTTGAGATTGAAACTGATGGGCCAAACCCGATTTTGCCAAACAATCTCACAAATCTGTTCATTATGGATAAAGGTTGGGCTGAGGCCAATGACGTCACAAAGCCTGCTGAATTTGATGATGGCGAAGAAACCTATGCTGTGAGAAATACAAACGGCACTGGTCCTTTCATGCTGGAAAGCCGTGAGCCTGATGTCAAAACCGTATTGAAAGCCAATCCGAATTATTGGGGCAAGGGCCAGTTCCCGCTCGAAATTACGGAGATTGTCTATACTCCAATCCAGAATGCGGCAACACGCGTTGCGGCCTTGCTTTCAGGTGAAGTGGATTTGATCCAAGACGTGCCAGTCCAAGATTTGGGCCGCGTTGCAGACGCAGAAGGATTGATCGTTAATAACGCACCGCAAAACCGGACCATCTTCTTTGGTATCAATTCCGGTGATGCAGATTTGAAAAACGATAATGTCGAAGGCAAAAACCCATTTGCAGATCTGAAAGTGCGTCAGGCAATGAGCTTGGCTTTGGATCGTGATGCAATCAAACAGGTTGTAATGCGCGGACAATCAGCGCCAACAGGCGTTATCATTCCACCTTTCGTGAATGGTTGGACACAAGCCCTTGATGCTTATCCTAAGGCTGATATCGAAGCTGCCAAAAAACTGATGATGGAAGCTGGTTATGGTGATGGGTTTGAAGTTACCATGAACTGCCCGAATGACCGCTACATCAATGATGAAGCGATCTGTCAGGCGGCTGTGGGCATGTTCGGCAAAATTGGCATTAAAGCCAATCTGGTTGCACAATCCAAAGCTCAGCATTTCCCTCTGATTTCACAAAAAGAAACAGACCTGTATCTTTTGGGTTGGGGTGTTCCAACTTTCGATTCTGAATATGTGTTCAACTTCCTTGTGCACTCGACAACAGAAGATCGCGGTTCTTGGAATGGTTCGCGTTTCAATAATCCTGATATCGATGCGAAAATTCAGTCGCTCGGATCAGAAGTTGATCTGGACAAGCGTAACGCAACAATCGCTGATATCTGGAAAGTGGTGCAGGATGAGCAAATCTATCTGCCAATCCACAATCAGGTTCTGAACTGGGGAATGAAAGGCAATATTGACTTTCCTGTACAACCGGAAGATCAACCGCATTTCAAATTCTTGAAATTCAACTAAGATACTGGGCGGGGGTACAAGCTCCCGCCCATCTCTCATGCAAAATTGAGTCGCGATGTTAGCTTACATCATCCGCCGCATCTTCCAGTCTATCTTCGTCTTGCTGATGGTTGGCTTAGTGGCATTTTCCATGTTCCGCTTTGTCGGCGATCCCGTTGAAAACCTTCTTGGTCAGGAGCGTACTCAAGCGGATATCGAACGCGTACGTGAGCAGTTGGGCTTAAACGATCCGTTTGCTGTTCAATATATGAATTTTTTGGGAAGAGCCGTGACGGGCGATTTTGGGGTGAGTTATCGTCAAGGTCGCGAGGTTAGCACAATCCTCGCAGAACGTGCTCCTGCCACGCTTGAGCTTGCTGGAGTATCTGCCATGCTCGCCATCATATTTGGCGTCGGTCTTGGCGTTTTCACAGCTATTCGGCGTGACGGGTTTATGGCAAATTTCATCATGACTACCTCGCTTATTGGTGTCTCTCTTCCAACTTTTCTTATTGGCATTTTGTTGATTTATGTTTTCGCTGTGGAATTGGGCTGGTTACCAAGTTTTGGTAGAGGCGAGGTTGTACAGCTTGGCTGGTGGTCGACGGGTTTCCTGACGGAAAGTGGCTTGAGAGCCATTATCCTTCCAGCGATTACACTTGGTCTATATCAAATGACATTAATTATGAGGCTAGTACGAGCTGAAATGCTTGAAGTTTTACGAACGGACTATATCAAATTTGCCCGTGCTCGGGGCCTTTCCAAACGCGCAATCAATTTCGGTCATGCTTTAAAAAACACCATGGTTCCCGTCATCACTGTCACAGGTTTGCAGATTGGGAGTATTATAGCTTTTGCCATCATTACTGAAACTGTCTTTCAATGGCCGGGCGTCGGACTGCTGTTTATCAACGCTATTCAATTTGTAGACATTCCTGTCATGGCCGCCTATCTAATGCTCATTTCCGTCATGTTCGTGCTGATCAATCTGATCGTTGATCTTCTTTATTTTGCCATCGATCCGCGTTTAAGCGCCGATTCATCTTCGCGGGAGCATTGATCAAATGACCGCTGCTTTTGCTGATTTTCTGGCTTCCGACTTCTTTTATAAATTCCGTCGCTCCCCGGTCGCCATTGGGGCGTTCATAGTCACGGCCATACTGGTTTTGTCAGCTCTTTTTGCACCAATCATCGCGACGCAAAATCCTTTTGATCCGGGTTCGCTGAACCTCATGAATGGTTTTTCAAAACCCGGCATCGCAAATGATTTTACGGGTGAAACCTTCTTTCTGGGTACAGACGATCAGGGCCGTGATATTTTCTCGACCATCCTTTATGGCTTACGTGTCTCGCTGTTTGTGGGTTTCTCGGCAGTCATGTTTGCTATGGTTTTGGGGGCAACGCTTGGTCTGATAGCAGGTTACACAGGTGGTCGTACTGACACCATCATCATGCGCATCGCTGATATTCAGCTTACCTTTCCGGCAATCCTGGTTGCTCTTCTCATCTTCGGTATCGCAAAAGGTATTACGCCACCCAGCTACCGCGATGAGGTAGCAATCTGGGTGCTGATTATCGCAATCGGATTATCAGATTGGGTGCAGTTTGCCCGAGTGGTACGTGGTGCAACGCTGGTAGAGCGAAACAAGGAATATGTTCAAGCTGCTAAGCTAATTGGCCGCTCACCGTTCTCCATCATGATCAAGCACATTTTGCCAAACACCCTCGGCCCGGTCCTTGTCATTGCGACCATCTCACTGGCTCTTGCTATCATTGCGGAAGCCACACTCTCATTTCTCGGTGTCGGAGCACCGCCCACACAGCCATCTCTGGGAACGCTGATTAGCATTGGCCAGAGGTTCCTGTTCTCCGGTGAATGGTGGATTTTGTTTTATCCAGCTTTAACGCTTTTGGCGCTGGCGCTGTCTGTCAATCTTCTTGGCGACTGGCTGCGCGATGCGCTCAATCCAAAATTGAAATAGGCGGAAGTAATTTTGACCCAACCCCTTCTTTCCGTCAAAGATCTGGTAATCGAGTTTCCTACCCGTGACGGACCACTAACGGCTGTTGATGGTGTAAGCTTCGACTTAGCTGCTGGCGAAATTTTAGGTGTGGTTGGCGAATCCGGCGCCGGTAAATCCCTCACTGGCTCAGCAATTATGGGTTTATTGGACCCACCAGGCCGTATTGCATCAGGTGAAATTTGGCTCGGTAGTCAGCGTATCGACAATCTGGCCGAAGAAGACATGCGCGCCATTCGTGGCAAACGCATCGGCATGGTTTTTCAAGACCCTCTTACTTCTCTTAACCCACTTTACACAATTGCTCAGCAATTGATCGAAACAATTAGAACTCATATCAAGATAAATGAAAGTGATGCTCGCAAGCGTGCCATAGGCCTCCTTGATGATGTTGGCATTCCTGCTGCCAGTAGGCGCATTGATGATTACCCCTATCAATTCTCAGGTGGAATGCGTCAACGTGTTGTTATAGCGCTCGCCCTAGCGGCAGAACCAGAACTGGTAATTGCTGATGAACCAACCACCGCTCTGGATGTATCCGTCCAAGCTCAAATCATCGATGTGCTTAAAGAGCAATGCACGGAACGCGGAGCCTCTATAATTCTGATTACCCACGATATGGGCGTTATTGCGGAAACAGCTAACCGTGTGGCGGTCATGTATTCAGGTCGCATTGCTGAGATCGGCCCCGTACGAGACATTATTAAGAACGCATCGCATCCTTATACAAAGGGTTTGATGGGCTCTATCCCAACACTAGCTCAAGCAGATGATCGTTTAACACAAATTCCAGGTTCCATGCCGCGTCTCACCGATATTCCAGCTGGTTGCGCATTTAACCCACGTTGTGAGCAGGTATTTGATAAATGTCGAACAGAGCGTCCTTTTTTGGTTCCTAATGCTACATGCGAAGTAGCATGTTGGTTGTATGATGAAGCCGCTGTTAAGGAGGGCAAAAAATGACTGGCCCTCTAATCAAAGTTGATAAATTGACTCGCGATTTTGATGTTTCGAAACCCTGGCTAAACAGGGTAATCGAGCGCGAAGCAAAACAATATCTGCGAGCTGTTGATGATGTGAGTTTTGAAATTAAAAAAGGTGAAACCTTGGCGCTTGTTGGCGAGTCGGGGTCCGGTAAATCCACCATTGCGAAAATGTTGGTCGGGCTTCTTAAACCAACTAGCGGCACAGTGCTATTTGATGATCAACCCATGCGCATGGATACATCTGATGACATGCAACAATTGCGCAAGCGGTTTCAGATGATCTTCCAAAGCCCCTTTGCGAGTTTGAACCCACGTTGGAAAGTCTCGGATATCATTGCCGAACCAATGGTTGTGCTTGGCGTTGAAAAAGACCGGAATAAAATTGGTAAGCGTGTCGATGAATTACTCGATTTGGTTGGGCTTTCTGAAAAAGACGGCAATAAATTTCCTCATGAGTTTTCCGGTGGCCAACGTCAACGTATTGCCATTGCCCGGTCATTGTCTTCCAATCCAGAGTTCATCGTCTGCGATGAACCAACTTCAGCACTTGACGTGTCAGTGCAGGCACAAATCCTGAATTTGATGCGCGATTTGCAGGACGAGCTCGGCCTTACCTATTTGTTTATCAGCCACGATCTTTCTGTTGTTCGTCATATGGCAAATCGAATTGGTGTTTTATACCTAGGCGCTCTGGTAGAGGTAGCTGAAAGCAAGACACTGTTCCAAAAGCCGAAACATCCCTATACGCGCATGTTGCTGGATGCTGTGCCTGATCTTGAAATGACAAACAGAATGCGCAAGGAAATAACTGGCGAAATTCCTAACCCTATCAATCCGCCTTCAGGCTGTACGTTCCATCCGCGTTGTCCTTTCGCTGAAGAACGGTGCAAAATAGAAAAACCGAAATTGCTCATTGCAGGCTCAGGAGCTGCCGCCTGTCATCTTGTCGAAGATGGTCTTCTTAGTACTTAATTGGATAAGCAGCTGAGATCTTTGTTTCCGCGGTATTGACCAAACGATAATACTGTCTCGTTAAGAGATGATTTTAGTTGGTACTTGTTTGGCTATTTTTCAATACTTGCTAGCATTATCCTTTCGCCTTTGCTCTGATGATGTTGATCGTTGCATTAAAGCACTCAATGTGGCGGGGTTGGAAAGAGAAATCCGCCCTGAGGCGAGGCTTCGGCCTATTTATGGACATTGCGCTGATCGTAATGGCCATAACGATATCGATTACTTATCTTGCGGAAATTGAATCGGTTTGTTTTATCGATCAATTGACTGGCGATCGCGAGCGCATGTTCGCTGAGAGCATGAAGATCAAAAAGGAAAACGCAGCTCTTTTTGGATTGCCAGAGCCCACATCAGTCGATGATCCTCAATGTCTTGTTAATTTTCATGCAGAAGTGACCCAGGCTTTTCATCGAGAACTGACCCACCTTTAGATTATATTTCGGGGGTCAGTTTTGGGTCAAGACATGATTGTCCTCCTTCTTCTTTTTTGCTGC
>Ga0075467_10001785_pt1 | contig 17622 bp, 13 predicted proteins | sample DEB08_DNA_9_FD_75067 | JGI IMG/M metagenome (GOLD analysis project Ga0075467, IMG submission 75067) | Aqueous microbial communities from the Delaware River and Bay under freshwater to marine salinity gradient to study organic matter... | ecosystem: Environmental > Aquatic > Marine > Coastal ... | reverse complement strand
CGCCGGGTGTAGTCATCAGTAATTGGGTAGCACCACCAGCAAGGCTGTTGAGCAGGGAAGACAACTTATTCATGACGTCGCTCGGTGCATTGAGTGACTCAGACGACGAGACGGCGGTATTATTGTTACCCTCGTTACCTGTGTTACCCTTGTTACCCTGTACATGCTCTTTAAGTGCATCCTGTAGAATACCTGCCACCTTTGTAGACATGTCACCGGGTGTGCCTACAACTGCTTTCTTCTCTTCACCATGCATCTGTGACATCCAGTACCTGATTTTATCCACAGCGCGCCTACGTACTTCTGGTGTCATCGTCTTCCAGTCTTTCAGGTAGTCTGTAGTCTGCCTTATAAGGCTTGCATACGTTACCATATTATGTTGCGTGTCACCCTTCGGGTCAGCGGATGAGAGTACATTACTTAAAGGTAGGCTATCACTTTCTGCTGATCTATAAACTCTTAATTGATTGTCTAAATTCAATGTGTTCTTGTCTGCGACAACTTTTGCAGCTACTGCTTCAGCAGTTGCTTTATTTGCAACATCAAGTGCATTGTCACTTTCAACTTTTGCAGCTGCTGCGTCAGCAATTGCTTGATTCCTTGCGGCAGTAAGTGCATTTTCACTTACAACTTTTGCGGCAGCAAGTGCGTCAGTAAGTGCTTGAGCACTGTTCGATGCTGCGGCTTCCCTTACGCTTTCTAATTGTTGTGCCGCAGCTTGTGCTGCCTCAGTTGCTGCCTTTGTTGCTGCTTTTGCTGCTTTATCACTTTCAACTTTTGCGGCTTCAACTGCTACCCTTACTGCCGTCGTTACTCGTGCTGAACATGTGGCTTCTCCTGCTGGTGTTGTTTCTCCTGCTGGTGTTGATGTTGTTGTTGTTGTTACTGTTGATGCTGTGCCTGCTGCCCCTTCTCCTCCTCCTGTGTTGCCTCCAGCTTCTCCTCCTCCTGTGTTGCCTCCAGCTTCTCCTCCTCCTGCTGGTGCTGGTGGTGCTACTGGTGGTGCTACTGGTGGTTCTGCTTGTTCTCTTCTTTTATCTGCTATTAACCCATCTAATTCTATTATTTTATGTTGGTAGAAACTAGATTTTCTCTGCAGTATCGCCTGTGATTCGGTTCCATCTGGATACGCAGCCAGATCCTGTTCCGCCGTTGTGAGACCCGGGGGTATACCCCTCAAATCTTGTAATGTTATTAGTCTCTGCTGGTAGGCATCAGCTTGTAACTGTGCTGCTCCTAGTCTTTGAGCTAATATTAACCCATCTAATTCTATTATTTTACTGCGGTAGAATTGTGATTTTCTCACCATTAGTGGGTGTCCTTCGGTTCCATCCGGATACTTAGCCAGATCCTGTTCCGCCGTTGTGAGATCATTGGGGAAACCCCCCAAATCGTGTAATGTTCTTATTCTCGTCAGGTAGACATCAGCCTGATGTTTCAGTTCTGTATAGTCATGTGTCAATCTTGATCGACCAACACCAATTGTGGTGCGATTTGCACCACTTACTACGCTACCTGATGTGACAGTAGTTGATGGGATCAATCTGTTCCAAATACTACCCGTAGGCAACCCTAGAAGTCTTCTACCATGTGCACCTGTCACGGGCACTGTGATGCCCTGTGAGTATCGACTGTAGCGCCCTGCGGAAAAGTCGCTAAGATCATTGAGCCATTTAGAAATAGCTGTCGCAGTAGAGCTTTCATCAGCAAGCCCATTTGTGTCATAACCACTGGCACCTAGCGCGTCTACAATATCAAGTGCAGTCGCATACGCTGCCCCCAAAACCGCGACTTCAGGTGCACCCACCGTAGCTGCGACTACCCCTGCACCCATCGCTTCAACATCCATAAGGTGGTCAGCACTACGGAACCCCTTAAAGATAGACCCAAGGTTCTTCAGCTCGCCCGAAGCAGCAGAAGTTATGGTGTCAATCACATTCGCACCATGATAAATATCTGATATTGCTTTCGTGACAGGTGATAGAGTGTCCAGCATCTTGTTTATCGGCCCAGGTATTGGGAAAGATAAGGGTTGTGTTGCTAGGGGTGACACTACACCCGTGGTTGCACCATGTATTTTGTCTATCACCTTTGTGTCATCAGCTGTAAAATTTGGTGGTGCAGCATCACCCTGTGCCTGCCGTGTCAGATAACTCTGTAGCCGCTGATACACATCATTAACTACCCCCCTAGATTGTGTGGGTTCAGAGTCCACCGTCTTTTCCTCGGCGTCATGTAACCTGTTGACTAATGCCATGTGCGTGAGCTCCCCACCATACATGATGTGCATTGCTAGCACGGGTGTAGACTGCAGCTCCTGTAGAGTGTTTGCCATAATTTGTTGCAGCTGCCCATTTGCAGTCCCGTGAAAGCCCTCACTATGTACCCTGCCTAACAGGAATTTCGACATGCGTGGGTCAATGTGGGCGTTACCCAGCGCTTTCAAGAATTCAAGGTACATTTTATCACGCACACGGTGGATGGAAACAAAGCTCTTCTTTACATGCATGAGCCTCTGCCTGTACATAGCACCATGATGTAGAGACTCAAAGTGGTTGTGTGCGTGAAGGTATTTTTGTTTCTCACGGTGCTTATACATGATTTTTATTAATGACGCTTACTCAAACTCAATCTCAGCTGTGGCTACAGCGTCAATCTTGCGCTTATTACTACTGCGCTTTAATACGGGCACAGGTGGTACCAAAAGTCGCACTAGCTTATCTACTGTAGCTTTTAAACTAGCAACTTCTTTCTTTAATTCTGTAATCTGAATATCGGTGTCTCTTTTTTGAGCCTCAACAGAGTCATTCAATTCTTGTATTGCTGCGGTATTAACTGACACGATTTCAGTGTAGCGCAACCCGCATCCATTTTCATCTTCTACAAAAGCGGCCCAATTATCACAAAATTTGTTTTTTGTGTCTTGCGCTATATACCCTGTGTGGGTTCTTGATCCATCCCTAAATTTAAAAGAAACCGGTATGAGCTTCATAACCGTTTCAAGACCATTTTGAATAGGGACAATGTCTTTTTTTGCATTACGGTCTGATGTATATATTGTTGCGTTGTTCGCCCAAACTTGGCTCCATTTAAATTCGCTACTACCCAAAGTACGAGCATTTGTTTGATCCGGGACAAGGTTCTTATGAATAGCTACATAATTAGCAAATTCTAACGAAATCGAATTATCAGATTCATTGACACCCTTAATATGGTCGGTTCTAATTGTAGTCGCCCAAACGTCGCTCCAATTAAGACTGGTACTACCCAAAGAAATTGAATCTGATGTATGCGGGAGAGCGGGCTTATGAAAAGTTACATCATTTGATTTTATCTCAATCGAATGCCCAACTTCATCTTTAAATTGAATACTTTTGGTTCTGATTACGTCGCATTCCAATCTATTAGCAATTTTCACATAAGAAGTAGTAGTGCCGACAGAGTTTGTGTTGGGTTTTGTTATGTCATAAGAAAATAGCTTCATGATTGAACCCTTAGAATTTCTGAATTCATAGCTTTGACATATATCCTCAAAGTAGTGTATAGGTCTGCCTGCTATCGTATCTGCATTGAATCCAGTATAAAACAGACGTCCTGAAGTATTATAGTAGTTAATATACCCACTGTAAACGGTGCTAGCAGCTGTGCGCTGTATATCCACATATCCTCCAGCTACCGTGTCATTTTTTACCGTAAGCTTCTCAGATGACACTTGAAATTCATCATCATGGTTGACGGGGTTAGGATCGCTTACATCTCTTACCATTTTCAATACCGAATTACCATCAATTTTGAATTCATAACTTGTTTGGTCGTCACCCGTGTCTGCTACGAACTTCTTACCGGCATCCAAGAATAACTTTAAGTCAGTGTCATCCTGAAGATAAGTCCCAGAAAAATTTAATTTACTTGTCCCTGTAAGATTCAGATCGCCAGAAACATGAAGAGGTTTCATCACATTAACCTCAGTACCGGATGCCCTAAGTATAGCAGATGGTAAAGTATTGACAGCAGCAGATACGTTTAATGATATTCCAGCGTTGTCAATCGATATTTTCGAAGTATAAAGTGAGTTGGCAGTAACAGCTTCGACTTCCGGGTATGGTGAATAACTAATATTGTAAGCAAGGTTCAACCCTGTTTTTTCATATATGGTCATGTTCGTTGCTCCACCCTGTATGGTAATTAATTTCCCCAAGCCTCCATTCCAAGCAACATATATTGGTTTGTAAAACATGTTTTGTGATTCGTTGACAGAATACAGCTTAGCATCGCCAATTAACAATTGTATTTTCTGGTCCGTACCATAACCATACAGCTGGATTCTTGCCTTATTATCCCGATTTTGACTTCCACCAGCACATAGAGATAAAGTGCCAAAATCACTTGACGAATTATTTAACCCCCAAATACTATTTTTAATATTCAATTTATCTCTTTCAGAACCAATGGTGTGGGTGTCATCATATAAATACTGCGTTTTCGAATTATCCAGAATAAGATCATTATTGACAGTCGTTTTTGCATTCGTGATCTGCAATCTCAAATTTGAAGCTACAGCAGCAGATTCCCCCTGAGCGTAAGTGTGAAAGTTAATTTCCTGCTTGGTGTCACTGCCTGTATAGGCTATCGCTTCTTCATTGCTGCTAAGAATTGCTGTCCGTAAAGTGGCCAAGGAGGTTGTGTTCAACAGAGTCTTTCCATACGTGGATACTGGGGCTGGTGATACAACATCATTTGAATCTAGCGTGACAAGTGATTCGGATGTTATAACTGCCTCTTGAATTCCGTGTAGTCTCGTTCCAACATCAACGAAACCTTCCACGGTGGTAAGACGTCTTACGGTTTCTTCGTGAGGGCCACTACTACCACCACCACCACCACCACCACCACCACCACCACCCGCCAACTGAGACTGGCGCACTACAGGTTGTAACGCGTATGACGGTGTGCTGTATCGTGATGTAGCACCGCCGTAAACTGTGTTCCCACTTGAAGACGCCATTGCTTTTAAGTAGTAATATTGATTATGTGTTTTTTATTTATTTATTGTTTTGAAAAAATAGGGTTATTCTGGTAACACATCATCTACAGCGTACAAGGTAACACCCACCATGCGAACACCTTCAGGAGAAAAGTCGTACACCTTGGGCTTGATGAGGACTTGCTTTAAGGTGGAGGCTTTGTTACCCTCAAAGGTATTGTTGTGCTTGACAATCAGACTGCTGTAATTGGTGTTGGGGTACTTCTTCGTCACACTTTCGTCAGCAATCCTGTTTACAGCACAATACTTGTCAATCACATCCTTGAGAAACAGCAGTGTCTCTTTACGGACACCCACACTGATTTTTCCAGGGTAGCCGTCCATGGATGACATGACAGGTGTGCCTGACGCAAGTTGAATAACCAAGGGTGCAATTGTGTTACCCATGTTGGCATACACATACCCCTTTGAACTCAGTGTGAAGCTTAGTTTGGAGTAGTCACAGCTGCTCTCAGACACTTGATTGTATTGAACACATGCCATTTTCTATGCTGGGTGTTGTTGGATAGTGTGAGTGTTTGATGTCTCACCAGTCCATGGAACAGGATATACAGCACATAGTGTAAGTGGTATTCACTTGTGCACACACCTGTGTGCTGCCACACCCATACCTTGCTCCAATGGAAACCAAAGCAGACAGTTCATGTTTCAACTTCTCACAGTTGGATAACATTCACACCGTGAACTGGGAAAACGCTATTGATTCTATTTCAGGTGTGTACGAGCCACTACACCACCCACGTCTGTATGGCTCAGCGGCGCTCAGCCAGCTAGAGATATTGAATGTGAACACAGCCGCCATGTTTTCTTTACCTATGCTGTATTTCAAAAACAGTGGCAGCGTTAGTGGCTACCCTACCATGCTTGTAAACAGATCGTCAGGGAAAGAAGTTGTTTTTTCTATGTACGGTGAAGACCTTAAAATTAATCCCGTTCTACACCGCGCAGAGCTGTGTGCACCAACTTCATCCAGCATGGCAACAGTATTTGACATCTGTGACAGTGTGGCACTGCTTAAAGCGTCAGCAGTTGGTAAAACATTAGTTGACGGTGCCTGTCTCTCACTGTGTTACGCTGACAACTACACGACCGTCACCACCAGTGTGACAGTTGAAAATATGGGTTTATTAAAGTCAACATACCAGGCTGCCAGTGATGGGTTCATCCATGTGCCACGCTACTGTTTAAAATTTTACCCTGTCTTCAGTTTCATTGATAAGTCACCTCTCCTGGAATGGTATGGGACAGTTGAGTTAGAATAACCTGTTCGTATGATTTGTAGATCTCGCTCAGACATGTGAAGCCATTGTACCACGCCTTAAAACTTCTGACAATATCATAGCGCTTGTCGGCTTGTGCGTTCAGCACAAACCGTAAAACACGTAGTGCCCATTCCACATCAGTCTCGTCGGGTATCATACCGGGTGAATTAATAAAAGCTAAGAACACACTGTCAGACATTTTTTATTTTTTATTTTTTATTGTGTGTGTGTGTGTGTACGAGTGTCTGAGGTTTAGGTATACTACAGTGCCACAGTACCGTAGGTGTGTCTTAGTACCCTTAGTCAAAAGCAGTCACATTGACCTGTCCGTTACTAGGGATTGTGGACTCAATTGTGTAGTATTCATGGAACACCTTCAACTGCACATCTTTAGCTTCAACTGTTGTGTTAACCATTACTTGTGTACGATCTAAAGGATAAAGCCCAGTTTCACGCACCAGACCGCTGTATGGAATAATAAGCTGCTTGGTTGCAACATAGTCAGGGTTAGTGTTGCCGGCGGCACTAACCGCTGACCAGTAGTTAGAACCATCAATAAGACGTTTCGCCTCGTATATCATGGATTCGGAAGTAGCATTTGACACACGTCCAATAGTCTTTGTGCCAGGATAAATAGTGGTCCTTTTTTTACCGGTAGTGGCATGTATAGTATCTTTTGTGGTTGTAATTTTTAATTGTACATTGTACAGGTTACGTGCCGGTAGGAAACCACCTTGCTCGGTGTTATCACCAAGTGAAGACCAGTTAATACAATACAGCCTGTCTTGCCACGCACTATTTACATAGCTACCATTGCTCATATGATCATGTAACTGATCTGCTGTCCACTTAAAAACTTCCACACCGGATGCTTCAAGCGCGACAGAGCTAATGCTTAGTCTATTATCACCGCGTTTCAGTGAAGGCAGTCCATTTTCATTAACGTCTAGCGAAAAAATAGTTCGTGTCACGGGGTATGGCACATTCATTGTAAGAGAAATCTGGTCGTTTGAAAATGTTGTCTGTGCTCCACCTTCAAACATAGTACTCGCCTGAAGTCTTGGAATACCTTGAGGTGCAGCAGTCATTGCCTGCCTCAGACGTGCCAGATCTTCAGGGCGTGGGTTAATCCAGTGCCAAGTGGGTGTAACTACCACTTTTTGGCTACCCGCGTATCCATACAGTGGGTACAATGAATTCATAGCAGCAAGACTAGTCGCTGTAAGCGTTAAGGTCAGGTCTTCACAGAAAGAGGTTAAAAAAGCCTGCTTTAGCTTTGTAAAATAAGAAAATCGTGGCTCAATATACTCAGTCAACACATAGTTACCAGCACCATCGAGTTTAAAATATGACATGAGATTGTCACCTGCCATTGCAGGAATAGGTTTCACATTGTTGACACCTGTAGTACTGTACGCGCCCTCTGCACGTGATTCAATTGGGTACTTGCGTTCACTGTATGCTTCATACTCGATGTTTTCTGGGTAGAGCCGTGCTATTTCCCTGTTCCTTGCACGAATCTCATACATTGAAAACATGTGCGCAATACCCCCAGGTTTTCTAAAGAAAAAGCCGGTGTCAACTGACCCCGATACTGCAAAACAAGGAAATTTAGGGTCTGCCATTGCTGCAGCAAGAATGTCACCACTAACCACTTGAGCACTAACAACATTGGCATTGGCACCATCAAGAGTAAAAGCCTTATAGGGGTTAAGGATTTTGTTAGGATCTGCGGCATGGTACACATCATATAGCCGTTGATTAAAAGCCTTTTTAAAGGCGGCAACACGTCCAAGTGGATCATTATCATTTTGACCAGTATATGCTATTTGATCTCTACCCTCCGGTGCAATGAACACATGTGTAGCTTGCGCTACATCGGGAACAAGGGTAATGTCGGATTCCCCGCTTACGACTTTTGCAGAGAAGAACCAAAACCGACTTTTCGTAAATGTTGAATCGACTTTAAGGACTACTTTTTTTAGGAGACCCAGTCGTGGGATTGTCCACGTCATGGTGCGTGACGGTTCAAAGTCTACTGGTCTGTCCTCAGTGTAGTGCCGCGTGTGTGGTGGCACGTTTTTAGACATGCCATACTCCCAGGGTGTAGTAGTCTGTGCTACATTCTGAGTCCATCGCGTGAAAATAGATACTTCATTGGCTTTTTCTATGACGTTCATAGTAACTAATTATGTGGTAAAGTAACAACGGTAGAAGTTGTTACGACTTCACTATTTATTTTGTAATGATGACATGGCGCTAACTCATTATAAGCTCATGTGTGTGTGTGTGCGTGAAAGCATGTAATCCTTATTTTGAGTTTTACTATTTCTTTTGCCTTTTTCTGCGGGTGTTACCCGCTGGTCGAATTGGTCTTTTTCCGACAGCATCCCTAAGTGGAGACTCTAAAGGATCAGTGATAGCAGACGCAGCTAAAGTTTGCCTTTTTCTCTTAGCATTGGCAGCCAAGGCCCTGTTCCTAGCTGAAGGACCTGAAGGCACGGCAACATCGAAACCATCGTCAGCCTCGGCAGCCTCGGCAGCCTTCTTACGAGGATTACGCTTAGCCTTAGACTTAGCATTAGACTTAGCCTTAGACTTAGCCTTAGACTTAGCCTTAGACTTAGCCTCACGCTTAGCCTTAGTTGCACTCGCTCTTTCTCTTTTTTCAGTGTCTTTTAACTCTGCAAGTGAACCGCTGTACTGATTTTGCAGAATACCATATCTATTAATGTCACTGTCGATACCTGCTCCGAGTGCCAATCTCTTGGCGTAAGTTGCATTTTTTAGCAACCATTTGAGCTGACCTATCTCACCTGGTGTCGCGGCGAGTGCATCTCCCGTCATGTTTTCATCGTACCAATCCATATCAATATGGGCCCCAGGTTTTCCATATTGGCCTTGGGTACGACGTTGGTTTTGCAAATACTTTTTTCTTCCTATTGTAGCCCAGTTCTTTTTAAACGACGCAGCATTATTTTTTACTATACTGCCCTTTCCTTTCCGCGTGTATGGGTTTACGGTATAGTCTCTTTCATGGAACGATTGAGAGTGTTTTTCAAAATCGTTGTAGTTTGGTTTCTGTAATTCAGCACACTTCCTTAATGCTTCTTCCATTACTTGAGCATGTATCGCTTTTTGATCTATAAGCTCAATGTAATTATCAAATACAGGCTTAGGCTTATGTGGATAACGTTCTCGTTCTCTCAGGGCTTGTATGCGACCTTGTTCTCGTTCTATCTGTTCTTGTATGCGACCTGACGCTCTCGTTCCTTGTTTGTTTTTGGTGGCTGCTTTTTTTGGGGGCATTTTTTTTGGGTGTAGAATTTATGTAAATGAATGTTTTTTATTAATAGCATGTGTATATATATATTATATACCCAGATACTCAGATACTTAGAGAATAACACGTAGTGGGTGATTTACTTCTAGATCGTTCATTCTGTGTACAGGCGGTAGCTGTGGTTGCTTCACCATGTCACGGTCATGTTGTCCTGGTGGAAACACGGTCTCTAAGTCGTTCATATTCATAGGTGTGCGGAGCAACCTGATGTTAGTATTAACCTGTGTCGCCTCAAACTGTAGCCCACCCGCATACACACCACCACGTTCTGGCACACACACAGGGTTGATTGGGGGGTGATAAATATCAATGTTCTGTGTCCTATTACCCTCAATACCCTGACTCCTTATAGCCTCTTGTACAATCATCTTGTGCCCCAGATGGTCTTCGATGGGGCCGGCATATTTTTCGTAGCCTAGTTTTGGTGTGTTGTCAGGGTTCTCATGTGAAATTTTTGTGGGTATCTGGTACAAGCCCTTTTCAACACCTGTCAGTACAATGTCTGAGGGGTCATACAGTGAGTACTTCTTGCACCCACACACAAACTCGTCTTTAGGCGCAAAAGGGTCACACTCTACGTACGCGCTCATGATTTATGTTATTATTAAAAAAGTTAAATGGCGACAAGCATGCAGGTAGACGATGACATACAGGACTATGACCTACTGACTATAAATGTTGACAACAGATCTAATATGGGTACTCTCAATATGAATGACGTGTTGACAACCGACAGTGTTATTCTAAAGGGGTATCATTTCAGATGTAATGATATAGATCGCTATGTAGATGGGGTGTTGGCTGTAAGCATACCTTGGTTATCACCCTCCACTCTTTCACCCCGTGGTAATTCAAGCGAATTACTTCTACCCTTCAGCCGTTCTCAAAGTACTTTTTTTGGATTGAACATGAGGATTAGGTTACCTACACGTACATCTATACAGAAAAGTTTCCCTGTTTCAGTAAGCTTAATATCGAATTCAGCTGATGGACAGCAATCAGCACCCTTGTTACCACAAATGCCGTGGACGCTAATACTATACTTTGAAGTTAGACACTCACACTTGTTCATGTAACTCAGCTTATTACTAATTATACCGTGAAACCTGTACAGTTTTTTAAAAACACAAAAACAAAAAACATGCAGGTAGAGAATGTTCCTAAAGACCCACCGAATGTGGTGAACGTTATAAATATTGCACCCGAGGTTAGCCAGTCTTGGGAAGAGTCATATCTAGAACTACGTACATCAGATTATGTGTATAACCAACGGGGTGGTGTGTCCAACACTTACCTACCCGTCCCTATAAGTATGGGTGTATCAATGGGTGGTAACGACACTTTTGATATGGCACGCCAAATAGAACCTGTTAAAGTACCGGCTACTACACTGAAGTAGATCACTGACATCTCACACTTTTAAATTACAATCCTTTCTCTATCACTTTACTAATATGGTAACAGTAAAAGACAGGGAACAGTTTTTTATCAATAAGACACCCAACCAATTACTAAGTTTTATGTCGTCACCTGTTAGTGTTCGCACAGGAAACAGAATTCATGTTAATAGTAAAGAGCACCTTGCACAACTGGCCTACATTAAGCGGCTTACCTTAAAGCGTAAAGTCTGTGATGATGACACTACACCCGATGAAGATGTTGAAAAGGAAATAATGGGGTTTACCACAAACAGTGAATCGACGTCTACACATGTATCTAACTGTGACCCCCCACCAAGGGTAGTACGGAAATATGACACGACTGACACCGTACAGTCCGTAAGGACAGACGGTTTAGATGCGCACTGTTTTATTGAAAAGTACCCAGTATGTTCATTTCAAAAGCACGCCTACATAGAAGACTACGAATAAATTATACTTTTTTTTTTGTTTTACTCTAATTACTCTAATTACTCTAATGCTGATGTAACATCACGCCGGCTCATGTTACGAAACCGCATAAAGACCCCCGACTCGTCAGTAACACACTCTGAAGACCTGTACTTTTTATACAGAGCGTACATTACACCTAGTATTGAAACTGCTGAGATGGATACCCCGAGTTCACTTGAAATACTTGAAACTGTACTAGCGATCACTGTGCTGTTCATTTTTAAATCGAAATTAATGTATGACATTGTAATTCACTTTATTTATTTATTTATTTTTTGTCATACGTAGACAATAGCTACTCTGTGGTTTTCTGTGTGTTGTCTACACCACTGTCTTCTTGTGCCTGGAGTTCCATGTGTAGTTTTGACTTTGCTACAGAAGCTCTCTCCGCTCTACGTTGCCTCAGGCTGTCATAGTACCCTTCCTCTTTACGCATGGTGGCTAGCTTTTCACGACCTTTACGTAGAGATTCTAACTGTGCGCTTGTGGGTGCTTTCTTTGGTTTGCTTTCCATGTTTATGGTGTTGGAACGTCTGAGAGTGGTGGCAAGTATAAAGAGAATAGTACAAAGGTATATAATTACAAACATAGTGTCAGTGGTATGTCTAATATCCGCTACTGTATGGGTCTGCCACATGATGTACAGATTGGTTAATGAGTGTGGGCGGCTTTGGGTTGCCATAGATCATCTGGTAGTGTCTCACTATACCTCCACAGGTTTTTTCACGTGTGTCACACTGTTGTACGGTGTTGCCAGGTAACGGTAAATTCTTACTACGGCTTGACCCATTTTTTTTCTTGGCATCTTTTTCCTCCTTCCACACCCTCTTACCCACCCTGTATTTCACACCCACAGAATCTGACGGTACTCTAAATGTGAAACAGTGGTCAGATAACCTGGATCTTTGCTGTGTTGTGTTGTCTGTAAACAGGAACCTGTGCGCCTCTGCTGTGTTAGCCACTATGAACTGAGTACCTTGCTTTGCACCCTCCGTACCCCAATATTGTTCAGCCAGAGTCTGTAGGTCATCGTACAACAGCATGGAAGAGGTGAAAGCATAGTCAACGTTCCCTGAACACTCACGGTTTATAGCTCCACGCCTGTTGGCATTCTGAGATAAGATTATCAGTGTTAGCCTGAAGTGCCTACCCAGTGTAAATATGTTTTGAAAGACTTCAGAAGTTCGTAGCGCAGGGTCACCCACGATGTCATCTAAAAGTATAAGGGTATCCTTCATATGCTTGTCCAGCAAGGTTTCGTACACACGTTTGTCAGCTTTTGTCATGTTGTCACCCACCTCCTTGTCACGCTTTTCGTGGAACTCAGATTTCACGGTGTCCATAGCCTGCCTCTTCATGTCCATAATGCCACTTAGTGCACTGCTGCTGAAACCCACATGTGTGTGTCTCTTGTGGAAGCCCGCCCACATGAGCGGTTGCAGATGCGCTGTTTTGGAGAATAAGTGTGCCTCCTCAAACCGGTGTGCAATTTTGCTCACAATGAATGATGCCAGCACAGACTTACCAATACGGCGCCGCCCATACACAACCATTGTAAAATACTTTTTAAGCTTGGAGTCCCAGTCAACGTCAGTAGCCTCCACACAGTCGGTAGAGTACTTTTGCTTCTTGACGCTGCTGTCTGTATCAGTTGAACCCTCATTGTGACTGTTATCTGTGGATACCCTGTCACGTGCCCTTTTGTTGGGGTTTAGAGTAGCAGACACCAGATCAGCAGTATTAGCTTTACCCTCTAAAAAATGGTGTGCCACAGTTGCACTGTCACTCAGTGGTGGTCTCATTACGTTGTCATCATTGCTCATGTTTATTTTTAAAATTTGGTGTCACTGTACCCAAATGGGTAGATGCGTAGTGTGGGTGACACTGTATCAAGAACACCCTTACGATCTAGTGTAGGACGAAACACCTTGTCCACATTCTTCTTTGTGTTCACAGTCTTCTTTACACTGTCCCTCACAATGCGGAAAGCAGTGGTGGTCTTTGACTTGTATGTCGCTTGTGACCCCTCCCTTAGACTACTCACTGCTGCACGGTAGTTGTCAAAATTGAGAACATCGCGGTGGTTATCACATGACAGAGAGAACCCCTTACTCTTCACACACTCCGCACCACTAGCTGTGCGGTAGGCGTAAGACTTAGGGCCACACCCCACAAACTCTACAATGTGGTCACCAGGTGTTTCGTTCGTCCACTCCCCCAGGCAGTCCCCTTCAGGTATGTCCGATTCACCTGGTTTCACAGAGTAGATGACACTGTCGGTGTCACAGTAAATGGCACGCTCCCCCATTGCCTCCAAAGCAGTATACAACTTTAAGCGTGCATGGGCGGTTGTGAAAGCGGCCAGTGCCACACACGAGTTGACACTGACAGCCCCCTCTGTACGACGGTCACTGTAGGTCATCTCATGCACATCGTTGTCCCCCACTTCAAGAACATTGCTGACGATGTGCTCCTTATCATTGAGGTGCGTGTAGAGCTCATCAATGTCAGTAAGGAAGACAACCTTCTTACGCACAGGGTTCTGCCCCATCTTGCCCCAAAGGGAGTTGAGACACAGCTTTGAGATAGCACGCATCCCTGGGTTGTGTTTCACGTTGGTAATATCCACCTTCACACCGTCGGCTGCCTCGTACTCCAGTACCCACTGCTCCTTGTCAGCGTCAGTCACTACCTGATGGCCTGAAACACACTTACCATCCCACCCTGAAGCCTCCTGCTTCAGCTTCAAAAAGCACTGCACATACTCCCGAAACAGTGTGTTCCCTCGTTCATTCCAGTGCAGTACTTTATGCACTTTGGTGACCACGTAACCCATAGACACAGCCTTCTGAAGCTCCACACTACACACCACATGGTTCCACTTCGGAAGCAGGTCAAATGTGAGCCCACCAGCTGTGCGGTCACCAAGAACAGGTAGGAGCAAGTCACTCGGACACTCAATGTCAACCTCCAGGAAACCAAAGGAGTCAGTCACCAGTGCGCTAACCCGTGCAGGGTCAGTTAAAGGTTCAGAGTACTCGGTCAGCACACCCGTCCCCAGGGGGTACTCGCAATTGCTATTCACCCACGGGTAAAGTGATGTGACATCCATATACTTGATGACCTCCCCCACAGATGTGTCAGCAGTGACATGACCCTGAAACACCTGTGTGCGGCCACCGTAAAAACCAGACCTAATCCATTTGGCGACATCAGGTTCAATCAATGCTATGGACTGCTCACGTAGAAACCTGGACCTGTACACATCCAGGCATGCACCTGCAATGGACACATGGTTTAGGGGGTCCACACCTGTAGTCTCAGCAAACAGGTTCTGGAAATGGAGAACTGCGCGCTTCAGTATGTCCACATCGCTGCGGCAATACCGCATGATCTCCGCATTGAAGTCAAACACCCCCGTGGACACCGTAGTATACCATGTAAAAAACTTCTCACGCCCGGTGACGGTCATGGAGTCAGCCATGTAATCCGAGGGTGCAGGATAACACCCCACATACCCCTGGTTCTCTAGGGTATTGAACAGGTGAGGAAAATAGCCCTTGGCCAGCTCCTTTAGACCAAATGTCTTTGGGAAAGCGGAGAGGGGCATCGCCAGAAACGAGAGAGAGTCAATGAATCGCACACCACACACCACCATGTGACGCAGCTTCTGACCACTACGTATCACTTTCTTGGGTACTAGGTTACGGTTCACCACCCACCGTTGAATGAAATGGAAGTCATAGCCCTGTCCATTGTGAGCGATGAACGTATACCCCTTGAACCGGTCATACCCAAACACCCAGCTGCAGAAGTTATCCTCCACCACAGAGATGTCTTTACCCTCTGGGCAGAACTCCACAAAGGTGTCATCCTCACTTGAAGACGCCACTGCATGTGTAATGACATGCTCACCAGTCTCTTGGGCACATTCAAAGTCGAAGAAAACAAGCTTGGTCAAAATCTTCTTGGGCGTGGTAGTCTTCATGTAGCAGTCATGCACTGGTTGCACAACTTTCTTGCAGTTACCACAGACAATGTCACCACACTTATGGTGAGCCAGGTCCGTGTATGTGCCTCTCTTGAACACCTTGCACCCAAACTTACCACAGGTCATGTACAGTGCACAGACAGATTTACCACCAGTACGGGAGGTACTGTGCCGTGTGAAACAGTCTTCACTGGGGAACTTGCGGTTACAGTCCATACACTTTCGCCAAACACCGTCTCTCTCCCTTTCACAAGTAGACTCCATGCAGTAGTAACACCTGTTCTTGCACCGGGCATGGGCAAACCGACTGCTGAACACCTTCTCACATGGCACACACTCGTACCCCTGGTTGCGAAGCCCCTTGAGAGAAAGAAGGGCATGGTAGTGGCACTTGTTGAGTATGAGATACACTGTGGACTCGTAGTCACCATACTCATACACCTTCTGAAACCCTAGCACAGCAGACAATACCCTGACCTTCAACTCCAGCTTATCTGAAAAAAGTGGTATATCAGCAAACATAACAGCGTGCTTGTCAGAGAAGCCCACAAATTGAAGTAAAAGCCTGGCCGCCGTAGCCTGTGCCTTGAACCCCCGTTGTATACTGGCACACTGTGCTACCAGGGAGTCACCAAAAACAGTGCCTAGCAGCAGCTCGGTGTCACACGAGAGACGTGTGCTACCCTGCCTCCCCGCACGTGACTGATTGAACTTTAGACACTTTGCAAAGAGTGTGACAAGAGCCCTGGCGAAGCACATGTGGTCACTGTTCTTCATCATAATGATGGACTGCTTACGCCGCATCAGGACCTCCATCTGTTGCTCGTCAGTGTCCTTCGGGTGAGTGTAACACCCACCACCACCATCCACGCGTGCAAGACGTTGTGCAGCAAGGCGAGCAAGACGATTACTCACACGTCGTACAGGTGCAGGTTCAGGTGCAGGCGCAGGGACACCAGCACCACCACGCAATGCCCCAGGTACCACTAGCTCTGCTCTACGGTAAACTGCTGGGGGGCGTGGGCGTGGGTCACCCTCTCGCGCTAGCCTGATTGATCTTCTCAAAGGACGTCTCGCTAAGTCGTCGTCTTGTTGACGCACAAGTGACACAGTCAGACCCATTGCAAAACGTCTCTGTGTGGGTACGTAAGGTCTTTGCTGTCGTGGATTCTCGGGGTCGTTGTCAGCATAATAATAATCGTTTGGTTGCATGGCTTCAGTGTTCACAACAAATCTGGCTCTTTCGTCAGCTGTTTCCACTTGGCGAAAGAAGCCGGTACCCGGATTTTCAGCCCCTTGGGCACGGTCAGCACCGAAATCATAGAGGTCCTCGAGCCCAGCCAGCAACCTATCCCATAAACCGCACATGTCAGCATAGGATGTAATTGGTTGGTGCTCTGTCGAAGTCAAAAATATGCTTTTCCCGAAAAACCTTTCAGAGCCCTCCCAGCGAAACCTTAAACCCAGCTTGATGTAATACTTGAAATCTGATGCACCTTGTTGCAATAGAGAATAAAGAAAATTCCTCAGCTGATTGTTCGTCGTTGTGTTGCGCGCGTTGACATTGAGCAACATCTGAGTGAGTATCGTGTCCACAGTGTCGTACTCCATTGACCCAAGGAACGAGTTGAGGTTCATCACATTGAGTGCCAAGTCCCACCTCTCTGTGAGAGTAGTGCTTGAAAATGAAACCTTTGTAGGGTAATTCTGGACATCCCGTGATAGGGTATTCGCTGCAGTCAGCTGCCTGTGCTTAAAAGTAGCAGCACTGACATAGTGACTGTCGTCTAACTCACCACGTAAACGTACATCATGTGAGCCTTGGAATAGAATAGAAGCACCGTTATCAGCATCACCACCCAGGTTAGTACGTGTAGCCCTTGAATACTGTACAGCAACACCCCCGGGTTGTCCTGCTGGACCATAGCCGTGTATGAGTTGGCGAAAGGGTAGCAGTTGTGCGCCTGCAGGTACGGGGTCAGGAGTAGGTATCAGTTGAAATGCCATAGTCTATACCACAGGCTTGTTGGAAAATGAATTGTGTGAGTGTGTTTTTTTTTTTTTTTTTTATTATTTTTATTTGTTTTTTT
>Ga0075467_10001783_pt1 | contig 17635 bp, 13 predicted proteins | sample DEB08_DNA_9_FD_75067 | JGI IMG/M metagenome (GOLD analysis project Ga0075467, IMG submission 75067) | Aqueous microbial communities from the Delaware River and Bay under freshwater to marine salinity gradient to study organic matter... | ecosystem: Environmental > Aquatic > Marine > Coastal ... | reverse complement strand
TCGTCGATCTTCACCCTGAACATGCGCGAAGCCGAACAATTCCTGTCAGCAGCGGGTTCTGACTGCGGCATCGCCAATGTCAATATCGGCACATCGGGCGCCGAAATCGGCGGCGCCTTTGGCGGCGAAAAGGAAACCGGCGGCGGACGGGAATCCGGTTCCGACGCCTGGAAAGCCTATATGCGCCGCGCCACCAACACGATCAACTATTCCGCCGACCTGCCGCTGGCCCAGGGCGTGAATTTCGACCTCTAGAAATCATGTCGGCAATGGCTGCGGCGAATATTAGCCCAGGTCGGCCCGGATGAATTCCGCCGCCCGCTCGCCGATCATGATGCTAGGCGCGTTGGTGTTGCCGCTGACGATTTCTGGCATGATCGACGCATCGGCAATATAAAGCCCTTCCAGCCCGCGGAATTTCAGCCGCGGATCGACCACCGAAGCATCATCCGCCCCCATCCGGCAGCTGCCGACCGGATGATAGACGGTATCGGCGCGGCTGCGGATCAGCGCGTCCAGCTCGGCATCATCATCCATGTTGATCGGATGCCGGTCGGTTGGTGAAAAGTCGGTCAGCGGCGGCGTCTCCAAAATCCGTTTCATATGCCGCACGCCCTTGCGCAGGGTGGCAATATCGCGGTCGTCGTCGAGGAAATTCGGGTCGATCGCCGGCGGTGCCTGCGGATCGTCGCTGTTGAGCCGCACCGTGCCCTTGCTGTGCGGCCGCAGCACGCAGGCGTGGCAGCTGAAGCCATGGCCCTTGACCGCTTCCCGGCCGTGATCCTCGAGCATCGCCGGCACGAAATGATATTGAATATCGGGCGCAGGAACATCGGGGCCGCTGCTCCAGAACCCGCCCGCCTCGGCATATGGCGTGGTCATGATCCCGGTCCGCTTCATCCGGTGCTCGAGGATCGCCTTGCCCATCCGCACCGTGCCTTCCAGCGAATCGCCGATCAGTTCTTTCGATTCGGTCTGATAGCCGGAAACAAAGTCGATATGGTCCTTCAGATTTTCGCCGACTTGCGGCTTGTCGAGCACGACATCGATTCCCTTGTCCTTGAGATGCGCCGCCGGGCCGATGCCGGACAGCTGCAGGATATGGGGCGACCCGAATGCACCGGCGGACAGCACCACCGCGCCGCGCGCGCTGATCGTCTCGCGCCCGAACCCGCGCTTGATCTGGACGCCGGTCACCCGGCCGTCCTTGACGATCAGCCTCTCGACCAGCGATTTGGTCCGGATCGTCAGATTGGGGCGGGACCGGGCCGGCTCGACATAGGCGCGCGCCGCAGACCAGCGTTCGCCGCCCTTCTGGGTCACCTGATAGATGCCCATGCCCTCCTGTTTCTCGCCATTGAAATCGTCGAGAATCGGCAGCTGCAGATTGCGCGCCGCCTCGACAAAGGCAACACTCCCGGGGTTGGGCCATTTCTGGTCGGACACCGACAGAGGCCCGGCACCGCCATGAAAGGCATCGCCGCCGCGCTCATTGCCTTCCGATTTTTTGAAATAGGGCAGGACATCGTCATAGGACCAGCCGGCGCAGCCCATCGCCGCCCAATTGTCATAATCCCATTTGTTGCCGCGGATATAGACCATCGCGTTGATCGCGCTCGATCCACCAAGACCGCGGCCGCGCGGCTGGTAGCCGGTGCGGCCGTTGAGCCCCTTTTGCGGGACCGTGTCGAATTTCCAGTTGGCGTTCTTCAGCAGGAACGGCATCATCCCCGGCGTCTTGACGAGAAAATTATTGTTCCGTCCGCCCGCCTCGATCAGGCAGACCGTGCGCTTGCCGTCTTCGCTCAGACGTCCCGCGACTGCACTGCCGGCGGAACCGCCGCCGATGACGATGATGTCAAATTCTGCCATAGACCTGTCTCTCTCCATTTTCGCTGTGCGCGCAATTTGGGCAGGCTATATTGTATTGCACCGGCCGTGCACAGGGCAAAAAGTCCCACCATCGCGCCGCCGATCATGTCGACCAGATAATGGGTGCCCTCGACCGGCGTCGACAGCAGCATCGCGGCATTGATCACCAGCAGCGGCCAGCGCAGATAGCGGCACTGCCAGGCCATCGCGATATAGATGACCGCTGCCGCGGTGTGGAAACTTGGCGCGCAAACCAGCCCCTGCAGCGCCCCGAGATCGACCGCTCCCAGCATATTGTCCCGCAGCAGTGGCAGCAATTCGGCCTGATAGAGGGCGCTGGTCGGCATATAGGGAATCGGTCCCTGCCAGATATAGGCGAGCGGGCCGACCGCGGGCATTGCCAGGAACAGCAGCATGGTGATCACCGCTGCCAGCCAGAAACTGAACAGGAAAAGCTGCGCCCGGGCGCGTTCGCCACTGATCGCAAGGCCTCCGAGCAGCAGCACCGGCGACATGTAGATATTGGCATAGGCCAGGCTGCCGGCGGTTTGCAGCCAGGGATTGGCTACGACCAGCCGGTACCAGTCGATCCATTCGAAACCGAGGGCCGCATCGATTCGGGCCAGCGCGGCGTCGGCAAAGCCGCTGGTGGCGGCGGCCGCGGGATAGGTGGCGGTCGCGCCCAACAGGCTGATGAACAGGAAAAAGCCGACATATTCGGCGAAGTCACGCGCGATCCGTGGCCGTCCGCTTGCCTGATCCCGCATCGCATAGCAGAACGCGGCGAGCAGCGTCAGCGCCAGCAGATATTTGGCATTGCTGGCTTTCAGGAAGTCCATGCCCAGGTCCGCCCATCCCATCATCGCGATGACGATCAACAGGCTGCCGGCTAGCAGGACCAATAGCCAGCTGGTCGGCACGATTCTCGACCCGCGTGCCTGCGTGTCAAAGTGCATGTCCTGGGTGTCGCTCATGTCCATCGGCGAGGCCTCGGGCAAAATGCATCGACACTTGAGTTGCTGCTATGGGTCAGCGCGCGCGGATGGCGGCTGCATGCCTTTGAAAATTGCAAAATGATTCCAATGCGCGACCCGCGTGCGGATCGTGCACGACTGGAGGGGGCCTCGACCCTCTATGCCGCGCTTGCCCGTTTTTTTCGGGAAAGGATAGTCACAAAAATGTAATCTCGAAAAAGCCTCGACCTAGAGGCCTTGCCGCCAGCGTTCCTTGATCATCTCGCTGCTCTCGCGGCTGCCGTCGTGGCTCCAGCCGGGCGGCTTGACCAGATAGTTCCACTTGTGCCGCCACGGCGCGCTCCAAAGGTCCCTGGCAATGCCGATCCATTCGTGAAAGGCCGCCCAGAACAGGTTGAAACTGTTGAGATTCTTGATGATGCCATATTGGATTTTTTCTTCGTCCGTTTCCGGTTCATAGCTGCCGAACAGCTTGTCCCAGATGATGAAGACACCGGCATAATTGCGGTCGAGATAGCGCGCATTGGTCGCATGGTGGACGCGGTGGTGCGACGGCGTGTTCATCACCGCCTCGAACCAGCGCGGCATCCGGTCGATCGCCTCGGTGTGGATCCAGTATTGATAGATCAGGTTCAGCCCGGCGAGAAAGAAGATCAGCGCCGGCGGAAAGCCGATCAGGAACAGCGGCATGCGGAACAGGAAGCTCAGCGCGAAAAAGCCGGTCCAGGTCTGCCGCAGCGCGGTCGTCAGATTATAGTGCTGGCTGCTGTGATGAATGACATGCGCCGCCCAGAACCAGCGGACGCGGTGCGCGGTGCGATGGAACCAGTAATAGGCCAGGTCGTCGAGCACGAAGGCCAGCGGCACGATCCACAGCGCGCTCGGCCAGCTGATCGTGATATCGAGCAATCGAAACTGGTAGACCCAAAGGCTCAGCGCGAACACGATCCCGCCGGTCAGCAGGCCAGCAACCACGCTCCCCGTGCCCAGCGCCAGCGAGGTCAGCGCATCCTTGGTCTCGTAGCGGATCTTCCTGTTCTTGCGGCTCCACCACCATTCCATGGCGACGGTGATGATGAAGAACGGGACCGCCCAGTCGGTCGGGGATGGCAGATTTTCCATAGCGGCGAACTATTGACACGAATGTCAGTGCCTGTCCAGATGGCGCGATCAGTTCCCGGCAGCCAGCGCGTCGACCATCGCCCTCACCGGGGTGATGTCATAGCCGGCATTGCCCGCGAGCCGCGCAATCTCGTCGGGATCGACGCCCTGCTTTGCCTGCGCCAGCGACCAGAGCAGGGTGGAGCGGGTACCGGACCGGCAGTAGGCCAGAATCTTGTCGCCATCGGCGAGCGCCGCGATCATCGCATCGACCTGCGGTCCGGAAAAGCCGCTGTGGGTGATCGGAATCGCTATATATTTCAGGCCGGCTTCGCGCGTCGCTGCCTCGATATCCGCGCTCTGCGGTGCAGACGGGTCTTCTCCGTCCGGACGATTGTTGACGATCAGCGTAACCCCGTCCGCCTTCGCCACGGCAATGTCGTCGAGACTTATCTGTGGCGAGACGCTGATATTGTCGTTGATTTTCCGGAACATGCTCTGGATCTCCTCTGTCGGCATTTTTGTGTCGGTGGCCGCGCTGCAGCCGATCAGCGCCACCGGTAACAGGGCAGGCAGCAATCTCATATAGACATTCACGCGGCTGCGGTCACTTCGCGGATCACCGCCAGGAACGCCTCGCCATGTTTTTCCAGTTTCGCCGCGCCGACGCCGGGCAGCTCGCCAAGCGCGGACAGGCTGTCCGGCTTCAGGCCGGTCATATCACGCAGCACGCTGTCGTGGAAGATCACATAAGGCGGCACGCCCAGTTCCGTGGCCAGTTCCATGCGTTTCTTGCGCAGCGCCTCGAACAGCGGATCGCCAAAGGGATTGAGCGAGGCACCGCTGCCGCGCCCTCTGCGCGAGGCCCGCTTCGGCGGTTCGACAATCGCGATTTCCTGCTCGCCCTTCAGGATCCTGCGCGCCTCGGGACCGAACATCAGCCCGCCATGATCGGTATTGCGCAGCGCATCGCGCAGCAGCAGCGAGCGTGAAACCGCCTTGATCAGCGGCGCTTCCTCTTCGCCGACAATATCGAACACCGACAGCTTGTCATGGCCGCGCGACAGGATCTTCTCGTCCTGCCGCCCGGTCAGCACGGCTTCCAGATGGGTCACCCCGAAACTCTGCCCGGTGCGATAGACGGCGGACAGGAACTTGCGCGCCAGCTCGGTGACATTGCGGGTCTCCGGCGCGTTCAGGCAATTGTCGCAATTGCCGCAGGTCTCCGGCGGATGCTCGCCGAAATGGCGCAGCAGCACGGCGCGCCGGCAGCCTGCGGTTTCGACCAGCCCGCCCAGTGCCGCCAGCCGCATCCTTTCGCTCTCCAGCCGGCTCTGGTCGACCTCGCCGAGCCGCTGCCGTGCCCTGGCGAAATCCTCCGCGCCCCAGAACATGTGCGCCTCGGCCGGGTCGCCATCGCGGCCGGCGCGTCCCGTCTCCTGATAATAGGCCTCGATCGACTTGGGCAGGCCGGCATGGGCGACAAAACGCACATCCGGCTTGTCGATACCCATGCCGAAGGCGATGGTGGCAACCATCACCATATCTTCCGAGGCGACAAAATCATGCTGGTTCTTCTGCCGCACTTCCGGCGGCAGGCCGGCATGATAGGCCCGTGCACTCCGTCCGGTGCCGGCGATCTGGCTGGCCATTTTCTCGGTCGCCGCGCGCGTCTGGGCATAGACGATCCCCGGCCCCGGCGTGCGCGCGACCAGATCGCCGATCTGCCGCGCCAGCCCGACGCGCGGGCTCATGCTGTAGCGGATATTGGGCCGGTCAAAGCCGGCCAGGATCAGGCCGTCCCGGTCGATCCCCAGCTGCACCAATATGTCGTCGCGCGTATGCGCGTCCGCGGTGGCGGTCAGCGCCAGCCGCGGCACCGACCCGAAATGGTCGAGCAAAGGCCGCAACAGCCGGTAATCGGGCCGGAAATCATGACCCCATTCGGAGACGCAATGCGCCTCGTCGATGGCGAACAGCGCGATATCGGCCTGTTCCAGCAATTCGCGAAAATGCGGCTGCGACGCGCGTTCCGGCGCCGCGTAGAGCAGGTCCAGCTCGCCTGCCTTCAGCCGGGCAATGGTCTCGGCGCGATTGTCGTCGGCGGAGGTGAGGGTGGCCGCCCTTATCCCGACCGCCTCGGCGCTGCGCAACTGGTCGTGCATCAGCGCGATCAGCGGCGAGATCACGATCGTCGTGCCCCGGTTGGCCAGCGCCGGCAGCTGGTAGCAGAGCGACTTGCCCGACCCTGTCGGCATCACCGCGAGGGTGTTCTGCCCGGCCATCACCCGCTCCAGCACCGGTGCCTGCATGCCGCGAAAGCTGCTGAAGCCGAAGGTCGATTTGAGCAGGGGAAGAAGGGCTTCGGTCATGCGCCTTTCCCTAGCCAGACATGGCCGCATGCGAAACCGCAAAAGCGATATTGACCGAAATTGGTATCCCCGGTCACGCCAGCTCGCGCTGGTCCTCGGCCTGCCGCTTCCACATGTCGGCATAGAGCCCGCGCTTGGCCAGCAATTGCCGGTGGCTGCCGCGTTCGGCGATGCGCCCCTCGTTGAGCACGATGATCTCGTCGGCATGGGTGATCGTGGAAAGCCGGTGCGCGATGATCAGCGTCGTACGCCGCTCGGAAATCTTGGCCAGCGTCGCCTGGATCTCGTCCTCGGTCCGGCTGTCCAGCGCTGAGGTCGCCTCGTCGAGGATCAGGATCGGCGGATTCTTGAGCAAGGTCCGGGCAATGGCAACGCGCTGCTTCTCGCCGCCGGATAATTTCAGCCCGCGCTCGCCGACCTGCGTGTCATAGCCATGCGGCAGCTTGGCGATAAAACCATCGAGCGCCGCCCCGCGCGCGGCTTCCTCGATCTCCGCCTGGGTCGCGCCCTCGCGGCCATAGCCGATATTGTAACCGATCGTATCGTTGAACAGGACGCTGTCCTGCGGCACGATGCCGATCGCCCCGCGCAGGCTGTGCTGGGTGACCTCGGATATGTCCTGGCCGTCGATCAGGATGCGGCCCGCCTGCGGATCGTAGAAACGGAACAGCAGCCGCGCGATCGTCGACTTGCCGGCACCGGACGGCCCGACAATCGCCAGCGTGCCGTCGGGCGGCACCTCGAAATCCAGACCGTGGAGGATCCGGCGGTCCTTGTCATAGTTGAACACCACATTCTCGAACCGCACCGTGCCGTCGGAAACCTGCAGCGGCTTCGCCCCCGGCTTGTCGACGACCTCCTGCTTGGTGTCGATCAGCTTGAACATCGCGTCCATGTCGACCAGCCCCTGCCGGATCGTGCGATAGACCATGCCGAGCATGTCGAGCGGCCGGAACAGCTGCATCAGCAGCGCGTTGACCAGCACCAGGTCGCCGACCGTCAGATCGCCCTGTTTCCAGCCATAGACGCTGAACGCCATCGCCCCGATCATCGTCAGGTTGGTGATGATCGACTGGCCGATATTGAGCAGGCCGAGCGAATTTTCCGACTTCACCGCGGCATTGGCCCAGTCGCGCATCGCCTGGTCATAGCGCTCGCTCTCGCGCCGCTCGGCGGTAAAATATTTGACCGTCTCGTAGTTGAGCAGCGCGTCCACCGATCGGCCGATCACCCTTGTGTCCATGTCGTTCATCCGCGCCCGCAGCGCGTTGCGCCAGTCGGTGACCTTGCGGGTGAACAGGATATAGATCGCGACCATCGCCGACGTCGCCGCGACCAGGCCAAAGCCGAACTTGATCTGGAAGATGATCAGCACCGCGGTCAGTTCGACGACCGTCGGGGCAATGTTGAACAGCAGGAAATAGAGCATTACGTCGATGCTCTTGGTCCCGCGCTCGATGACCTTGGTGACCTCGCCGGTGCGGCGCCCCAGATGGAATCGCAGCGACAGGCTGTGCAGATGGGTGAAGACATTGGTCGCCAGCCGCCGCGCCGCCTGCTGGCCGACCTTCTCGAAAACGATATTGCGCAGATTGTCGAACATCACCTGCCCGAACCGCGCCACGCCATAGGCCGCGACCAGCGCGAGCAGCACCGTCAGTTCGGTTCCGAGCGAATCGTCGGACATGCCGTCGATCACCGCCTTGTAGAGGAATGGCATGGTGAGAACCGCCGCCTTGGCGCACAGCACCAGCAACCCGGCGACGATGATTCGCAGCCGCAGCCCCGGCTCGCCCTTGGGCCAGAGATAGGGCAGGAAGCGTTTCAGCGTCGGGATCATCGGAGGGTCGATCTGACCCTCGGTGGCATAATCAGGTGGCATGAACCGGGATGTAGGGACAGCGGCGGCGAAAGTCTATCCGGCTAAAATTTCGCTGTCCCGCTGGGTCAGAAGCTGCCGCTGACCGTCAACCGGTAAATCAGGCCGAATTCGCGGCTGCGATCCTCGACAAAGGCAATCGGACCATCGCGCCGGTTGGCATAGACCGTACGGGTGAATTTCTCGCTGCGCCCGAACAGATTGCCCAGATTGGCCTGCACCGTCAGTCCCATCACATTCTTATGCTCGATGAATATCCAGCTATAGGGCGCGCCGGTGCGGAATCGGTTGGCTTGGTCCAGCCGCAGAAAATCCGAAAAGCGGAAATCCTCGATCCCGGCGCCCCATGCCCAGTCGCTGCCGGGAATGTCGTGGCGCAAAGTGGCTTCGTAGGTGAAGATCTTGTCGTCGCTGATTCGCCGGAAAATGCCGGTCAGCGGATCGCGCAATGCGCTCTTGCGCACTTCGCCTTCGACATCGAGCTTGGCTCCGGTCCAGCCGATCGGGTCGAGCAGGATGTTGGACACCAGTCCGACGCCATAGCTGGTGGCGCTGTCCAGGTTGCCGCGCGCCTCGGTGGTCGCGGTGATCGGAATGGAATCGACGATATCGCTGTATTTCTCGCCGTAGATATTGACCGTCAGCGATCCCCAGGGACCCAGTTTCTGGGTGGCTTCCAGTTCCGCCCGCCAGCTTTGCGGCGGAACCAGTGCGGGATTGCCGGCATTGCCATTATTCTGTGCGACATCGACCGATTCGACGAAATCAAAGAAATTGAGCTGGCCGACCGACCGGTCGAGCTTCAGGCTGACATCCAGGCCCGGTTCCGGCTTCCAGGCCAGCGAGACGGACCCTTTCGGTCGCACGAAGGACCGGCTCTGCCCGGCCGCACCGCTCTGGCTGATCTTGCTATATTCGCCACCCAGGGTCGCCTGCAGGGTCAGTGCGTCCGACAGCGGACGGCCGTAGGAGGTGATGAATTCGCCGCGATATTCGGTGACCTTGCTGTTGGCGTTGGTCAGCGCGACCGGCTGGAATATGCCCTGCGGATCGAGCACTGCCAGTGCGCCTTCATTGTCGAGGAAATTATAGGCGCCCTCGACGCTGATGCCCCAGTCGGTGCCGCCGGCCGTCTTCCAGCCATATTCCGCGCGCAGGATCGACTCGCCTTCGTCCGTCACCCGGTCGAACCGGCTGCCGTTGGGCGGGGTCACGCCGTCGAAAAAGGTCTGGCCGAAAAAATCGCTGACCGGACTATGCTCGAACCGCTGCAGGCCGATCAGTTTCAGCCGCCCGCCGCCCAGGCCAAATTCATAGTCGGTGCTGAATTCGGCGTTCCATTCATTTTCGCGGCTGGAATAAAGTTCGAAAATATCGGGCTGGCCGACCTGCGTGCGGTCGGTGGCGACCGTTTCCCGGCGCCGGGATATCTGATAGGCGGCATTGGTGTTGAACAGCGACCCGCCTTCGCTGGTCCGGCTGTAGGAACCGCTCAGCTTGGGCTTGTCCTGGCGATAGCGGGCGACCTCGTCGCGGGCGAACAGCAGATTGCCGAAACGGTCGGTGACCTGTTCCGGACCCTCGACGCCGTTCCGCGCGGCATCATTTTCGACCGACAGGGTGAAGTCGCCCTTGCCGAGCTTGCCGCTGATCGAGGCTTCCCCGGCGAACCAGTTGTTGCCCGAGCGCCGCCATTGCGGCTCCCATTTGAAATTGCCGTTGATGCCGCCGGTCTCGCCGGCGCTGGTGACCAGATTGAGCACCTGCCCGGAAAGTCCGGAGATGCTCAATGTCGCGCCGTCGACAATTTCTATCCGCACGACATTGGTGGCGGAAATGCGGCCGAGAAAGGTGAAAGCATCGACGGTCTTGCCCGAGATACGCGCGCCGTTGATCAGGACATTTTCGTCCGCCTGGCCGAGGCCGCGCTCGTCATCGTCGCCGGTGTCGATGGTAAAGCCGGGGACCTGGCGGACCATGTCCAGCGCGGTGCGGGGATTGAAGCGGGAAAATTGGCCTGCGTCATAGATCTGCCGTCCGCTCTCGATGCGCGGCTGCAGCGAGGACAGGGCCGTCGTCTGCGCCTGCGCGGGATGCGGCAAGGTCGCGGACAGCGCTATCGCACCCATGGCAATAGCGGCCAAAATCCGATCATCATTATACAAGGCAATCCCCCCGGGGTATTTTGTTTGTGATGGCGCGCTGCTATGCCCGATTGGTTGCAGCGGATACCGGCTTTCGATTAACTACATTCGTAGTCGGACAAACGGCCACGGCCGTCCGGCGCGCTAAGCCATTCAATCTTAATGTTTGTTGAAAAAAAGCACCCAGGCGGCCGCGCAATTGGCCAGCGTGTAGACAAAATAGAAAATCACCGCCGTGAGCATGCCCATATTGGCGAACACCATCGCCGCGACGAGCATGAAAAATTCCAGCAGATAGCTGCCATAGGGGCCCAGCACCCTGCGAAAACTGCCGCGCGCCTCGGCGATGATCGGATGGTTGCTCTCGAGCATGGCCTTGTGCATCGCGAAATTGCCGATGCCGCACAGGAAGATGATAAAAATATACATGGCTTCAACATAAGCCCATTTGCTGCCATTGTCATTTGATCAGAAAAATAATCCTCCGGCCGGAGGCGAAGGAGCGGCATATGGATTTTGCAGGCAAGACAGCGGTGATCACCGGCGGCGCCACCGGGATCGGCTTTGCGCTGGCCAGGCAGATGGGCAGGGCAGGCGCCCGGATCATCCTGTTCGAACCGCGCGAACACCGCCTGCAGGAGGCCGTTTCCACCCTGACCGGGCAAGGCGTGGACGCCAAATATTTCGTCGGCGATGTCAGCCAGCCGGAAGAAGTCGATGAACTGGCCGATTTCGCCTGGGCGGAAAACGGCCGCGGCGACATCATCATCAACAACGCCGGCGTCGGCGGCGGGCGATCGAGCGTCATCGACATGGAACTGGCCGAGGCGCGCCGCTTGTACGAGGTCAATTTCTGGGGCGTCTGGCACGGCATTTCGACCTTCGGCAAGCGCTATAAGGCCGACGGTCTGCCCTCGGCCATCTATACGGTGGGTTCGGAAAACAGTCTGTTCAACGCGCTGCCGAAAAGCGGCGGCGCCTACGTCTCCAGCAAACATGCTGTGCTCGGCCTGATGGATGTGCTGCGCCGCGAGGCCCCGGACAATATCGCGCTCGGTGTCATCCTGCCCGGCTGGGTCAAGTCTGAACTGTCGGAACTGCAGTCGGACGCGGCGATGGATACCGACGAATTTGCCGCGCTGATCTTCCGGCAGATGCAGGCCGGCGAATTTTATCTGGTCAGCCATCCCTATAATGTCGTGCGCATGAAGGAGCGCTGGGACGAGGTCTATGGCGCCTTCGAAAAATATGCCCCGCGCCACGAAGGCGACGAACAAGGCGATGTCCAGCTCTGGGCAGAGCGGATGCGGGCGCAGCGCAACAAACCGCGGAACGATTGATGGCGCACAGGAAACCGCACCTGCCGGAAAAAATCTGCCCGGTGTGCGAGCGGCCCTTTGCCTGGCGCAAGAAATGGGCCCGCGACTGGGACAATGTGATCTATTGCTCGGAGCGCTGCCGGAGGAGCGCCAACTAAGCTTCGCCGACCGGCCTTTCTGGATCGCCTTCAGTTCCGCCGGCGGCTTTGCGTCGCCCATCCCCGGGGCGGGCCGGCCCAGGCTCCAGTTCTTCTGCAGGCGCACCTCGGGATCGGGTGCACACCAAATTTCGCCCGTGGCATCGATCGCCGTGACCCAGATCAGGTTCCGTTAATGCTTTGCCCCTATTGCAACCATGGCGCAGGCTGGGCGTATCTCAGCTGCCGGCGCATGCCGGGTGTAACAGGAGTATCTTCGATGTCGTCTTTCTCACTCTATATGATCGGCTTTTTCGTGTTCGTTGGCGGCCTTGCCTATGGCGCATTTCTGCTGGGCGCTCCGCCCACCTATATCGCGGTAGGAGCCGTCATCCTGATCGGAATCGGCCTGATGTCGGCGACCAACCGCACCCGCACGCGCGATGTATCGCCCGATGCTCCGATTGGCGAAACCACCACCACGACCACACGGCGCGACATCTAATCGCTGACCGGGCGGCGCCGGCTCCGGCCGGTGCCGCCCGTTTGCGCCGCTTTCCCCCAAATCGGTTTGTCGCGCTGTCAGGCGCCTTGCAGCAACCCTTCCTTGCGAATCTTCTCCTGCCAGACCAGCGGCGCCAGATGGTGCACGCTCTGCCCCTCGGCATCGACCGCCACCGTCACCGGCATGTCCTGCACCTCGAATTCGTAGATCGCCTCCATGCCGAGCTCCTCGAAGCCGACCACCTTCGATCCCTTGATCGCCCGCGACACCAGATAGGCGCTGCCGCCGACCGCCATCAGATAGGCGCTCCTGTGCTTCTTGATCGAGGCCACGGTGTCCAGCCCGCGTTCTGCCTTGCCGACCATCGCCAGCAGCCCCTGTTCCAGCATCATGTCGGTGAACTTGTCCATCCGCGTCGCCGTCGTCGGACCGGCCGGCCCCACCACTTCCTCGCCGACAGGATCGACCGGCCCGACATAATAGATCACCCGGCCCCGGAATTCGACCGGCAGCTCCTCGCCGGCGTCCAGCATGTCCCTGATCTTCTTGTGCGCGGCATCGCGGCCGGTCAGCATCTTGCCGTTGAGCAGCAGCCGGTCGCCCTGTTTCCAGGTCGCCACTTCCGCCGCGTCCAGCTGGTCGAGATGCACCCGCTTGGCTTCCGATGACGGCGTCCAGTTGACATCAGGCCATTCGTCCAGCTTTGGCGGCTCGAGATAGGCCGGGCCGCTGCCGTCCAGCGTGAAATGCGCGTGGCGCGTGGCGGCGCAATTGGGGATCATCGCCACCGGCTTGCCCGCCGCGTGGCAGGGCCAGTCGTTGATCTTGACGTCAAGGATCGTCGACAGCCCGCCCAGGCCCTGCGCGCCGATGCCGAGCGCATTGACCTTGTCGAATATCTCGATCCGCATTTCCTCGATATCGTTGCGCGGCCCGCGCTCCTTGAGCTGCCCCATGTCGATCGGGTCCATCAGCGACTGCTTGGCCAGCAGCACGCACCGTTCGGCGGTGCCGCCGATGCCGATGCCGAGCATCCCCGGCGGGCACCAGCCGGCACCCATCTGCGGAATCATCTCCAGCACCCAGTCGACAATATTGTCGCTCGGGTTCATCATCTTGAACTTGGACTTGTTCTCGCTGCCGCCGCCTTTCGCCGCGACATCGACCGAAACCCTGTCGCCCGGCACCATCTCGACATGCAGCACCGACGGCGTGTTGTCCTTGGTATTGCGCCGGGTAAAGGCGGGGTCGGCCAGGATCGAGGCGCGCAGCTTGTTCTCCGGGTGCAGATAGGCGCGGCGCACGCCCTCATCGACAATTTCCTGCATCGACTGCGACGTGTCGTCCAGCCGGCAGTCCATGCCCCATTTGACAAACACATTGACGATACCGGTGTCCTGGCAGATCGGCCGGTGCCCCTCGGCGCACATCCGGCTGTTGGTCAGGATCTGCGCGATCGCGTCCTTGGCCGCCGGCGATTTCTCCGCCTCATAGGCCTTTCCGAGCGCCCGGATATAATCCATCGGATGATAATAGGAAATGAACTGCAGCGCGTCGGCGACGCTCTCGATCAGGTCGGCGGTCTTGATGGTCGTGGTCATGAATGCTCCAGAATAGCGGCAAAAGGCGATCCGACAGCCTTTTGGCGGATGGAACCCGCCCGGGCAAGTTTTTGTGGCGACCAGCTGAGCGAAAGGCACGGGGCGCCCCGGTCGGGAAGCCAATCAGGCCGGTCGCCAGCGTGCCGAAGGCGGTGTCTTGCACAGGCGCCTGGGCATTCTCGTCTCCGTTCCATCGATAATCACGATATCGGTCACGATCATGCAGGTTCGCCCGCCCGCATCGCCGCCACTTGCTCCGGCCAGACCGCGCTCCAGGTGCTGAACAGTGGCCAGGTTCACCCGGGCAGCAACCGTTTCTTCATGATCGGAGCCGTGAGTCCGCTTGCGGCTTTCGAGCACAAGGCGAAAGAGCAGCTCCGCTTCGGTGTATCGGCCCTGCTCCTGCAACGAAACGGCCAAATTGTTGGCGGCGGTTAGCGTTTCAGGTGCCTCTGGCCCCATCCGGCTTTCCGCGGCAGTCTGTGAACGCCCCATAAGTTGTTGCGCCTCCGCATGACGCCCTTGCGAGATCAGCAAACTCGCGAGGTTGTTGATGAGTGTCAGCGTCCGGGGATGTTCGGGCCCGTTCACACGATTGCTCGCATCGAGCGCCCGGCGATAGAGCGCTTCGGCCTCTTTTAGACGGTTCTGCGATTGATACAGCAAGGCCAGATTGTTGAGCGTTGCGAGCGTGTCGGGGTGCTCCCGGCCCAAAGCGCGCTCGCGCGCCTTCAGCGCCCGGAGAAAAAGCGGCTCCGCTTCGGCATAGCGGCCCTGGATACGGTACAGCACCGCCAGATCATTGACCGAACCGAGCGTGTCCGGATGATCTGGCTCCAGCGTCCGTTTGCGGGCTTCCAGTGCGCGCAGAAAAAGCTGCTCCGCTTCGCCAAAGCGGGCGCGATCACTATACAATAGCGCAAGATTGTTGACCGAGTTGAGCGTGTCTGGATGTTCCGGTCCCAGGGCTCTTTCACGGGCTTGCAGCACGCGCAGAAAAAGCTGCTCCGCTTCGGCATAGCGCCCTTGATTGCGTTGCAGTTCGGCCAGATTGTTCAGCGACCTGAGGGTATCGGGATGGTCGGATCCCAAGATACGCTCAATGGCCTCCACTGCCCGCAGCAATAGCGGCTCGGCCTCGGTATAGCGGCCCTGCCGCTTGTACAACACCGCGAGATTGTTGACCGATCCGAGCGTGACCGGATGATCCCGGCCCAAGATCTGTTCATCAGATTTCAGCGTCCGCAGAGTGAGTGGTTCGGAATCGGCATAACGGCCTTGGTCGCTGTACAACAGTGCGAGATTGCTGCGAAAGCTGACTGTCGTTGGATGCCCTTCACCCAGGATCTGCTCGGCGGCCTGCAGCCCATCCCGATAAAGCTTTTCCGCTTCCGCATAACGGCCCTGCTCCTTGTACAATATTGCAAGAGCGTTGGTCGATTTTAATGTGTCGGGATGGTCCGGACCCAGCGTCCGCTCGCGGGTTTGCAGCGCGCGCAGAAAAAGCGGTTCGGCTTCGCTATAGCGGCCCTGTTCGGTGTATAAAATTGCGAGGCTACGTACCACGCCGATCGTCAATGGATGGTCTTGCCCCAGCAATCGCTCACGCGCCTTCAGTGCGCGCAAGAAAAGCGGTTCGGATTCGTCGTAGCGGCCCAGTCTGCGATAATTGTCCGCAAGCGCATTGATGGCGGTGATCGTGTCAGGGTGGTCCGGCCCAAGCGCCGCCTCGGCGACAGTGCGCGCTCGCTCTGCCAGTTCGGCCGCTTGGCCATAGTTTCCGGCGGTCTGTTGCTCGGTTGCCAGCGACAGGAGCTGTTCCACCTGCGCTGTCGTCGTGCTTGATTTCGGCGGGGTCTGAGCCGGCGCGGGCACCTGCGCGGAGAGAATGACCGCAACGCCAGCGAACAGGCAAGCAACATAGAGACGGGTCGATCTGAACTTCAGCCTGAAAAGCAGATTGTCATTGCCACCCATCCATCACTCCCGTTCCAAAGCAACCATAGCCCGGTTGCGGCCATTTTCCTAGCGTCCGCTGTGCGCCAACATAGGGACCTTTCCGGCCGCATGTTCAGGGGCAGGATTGGGAAGCAGAATTCGCTGACGGGAAGGGCCGCAATTCGGGCAACCGGCTGCGGCCGAATGCCAAGCAACGGTCCGGCTCATCACCGTTGGCAAATTGGTGCTTGGCCCAGCGGGGGTGGAGGCCTGATCCACCACATGTAGCATCATAATAATGTCACATGCCCCTGTGAATGATCTGTGGATAGATTTTTTCCAATTTTCCACATCGACTCTTGCGCTTCTCGGGACCCCTAGAAAGTCCACGCGTCGCTGCGCTGCAGCATAAGACAGGGTTCGACGAACCGATTCATTTATGCGACGAAATGAGTCGTTAAAATGTCATTTACCCCCTTGCACAAAATTCTGATTCATCCACTATAGGTTGTGGTTAGGCCAAGGGGGCACACCAACTTATAGTATTAGGTCGTTTATCACACCGACTCGGTGGGCGGCTCCCCTTTTGCCAAATGCCAGTGCGAAATACCGGATTCGGGCAAGAAAAAAATGCCCGCCCGGGCTTGAATACTGTTAGGATGAGAGCTTCGGCTCGAGTCGAACAAGACAGGAACAAATGCCCGGACAGAATCCAGGTCGTCCATCGGTCCATAGACCGTTGTGATCGTTGGATTAGTAGAGTGATTTGAGGGGGCTTTGATGGATTTTAGAGACAGCCGTGACAACGAAAGTGGGTCCGGAACAGATGTGAGTGAGAGTGACATGGGCGCTGGAGTATTGGATACGCCAAAGGGCAAAACCGAAAAAACGGGTCCGGTTAGCGAGCCGGAAGTCAGCAAGAAGGCGGCTGCCGAAGCGGCTTCGGCCAAGGCCAACGAGGAAAAGGAACTCAAGGCCGAGCGCGACAGCCACAGCGTCGAGAAGCGCCGTTTCAAGATCGTGCTGGATGCCAGCCGCGATGATTTGCTGACCGATTTTGGCAAGGAAACGCTCAACGACCGCTATCTGCTGCCCGGTGAATCCTTTCAGGACCTGTTTGCCCGCGTCGCCGACGCCTATGCCGACGATCAGGAGCATGCGCAGCGTCTCTATGACTATATTTCGAAGCTCTGGTTCATGCCGGCGACCCCGGTATTGTCCAACGGCGGCACCGGACGCGGCCTGCCGATCAGCTGCTATCTGAACAGCGTCGACGACAGCCTCGGCGGCATCGTCAACACCTGGAACGAGAATGTCTGGCTCGCCTCGCGCGGCGGCGGCATCGGCACCTATTGGGGCAGCGTTCGCGGCATCGGCGAACCGGTCGGCCTGAACGGCAAGACCAGTGGCATCATCCCGTTCGTGCGGGTGATGGACAGTCTGACCCTGGCGATTTCGCAGGGTTCGCTGCGCCGTGGTTCGGCGGCATGCTATCTTGACGTCAACCATCCCGAAATCGAGGAATTCCTTGAAATCAGAAAGCCTTCCGGCGACTTTAACCGCAAGGCTCTGAACCTGCACCACGGCGTGCTGCTGACCGACGAGTTCATGGAGGCGGTGCGCGACGGCACCGAATTCCATCTCAAGTCGCCCAAGGACGGTTCGATCCGCGGCACCGTCGATGCGCGCAGCCTGTTCCAGAAGCTGGTCGAGACCCGTCTCGCCACCGGTGAACCCTATATCATCTTCAGCGACACGGTGAACCGGATGATGCCCAAGCATCACCGCGATCT
>Ga0075467_10001782_pt1 | contig 17653 bp, 15 predicted proteins | sample DEB08_DNA_9_FD_75067 | JGI IMG/M metagenome (GOLD analysis project Ga0075467, IMG submission 75067) | Aqueous microbial communities from the Delaware River and Bay under freshwater to marine salinity gradient to study organic matter... | ecosystem: Environmental > Aquatic > Marine > Coastal ... | reverse complement strand
GTAAATTTATTTGGAAAATTCTCAACATCATCGTAAGCCTTCGATTTACGTTGAATCATATCTTCATCCCATTTAGTAAGTTCATCTATTAAAGTCTTTCCTTCATTAGCTAAATCAGTATTATTATTCTTATTTAAAGACTCAACAATATCTTTTAACTGATTTTTTGCCTCATAAAGTACATTTACTTTATTATGCATTTCAGTTAAATTTTGTTCCATGGCTGTCATAAAAGTATCATATTCATCATATTGTCCTGGAATTGTTTCATATAATGGATTCTCATTAATAACAGCATTTGTAGAAACGACCTTATCTCCAACTTTTAAAGTTAACTTATAAGTTCCTGGTGGAGCACGATGACCTCTAAAACTAGCTTCAATATATGTATTAGGAATTCCTGGCATTATAGGATAACGGAAGTCCCAAACAAATCGATTTAACCCTTCTTCTTTAGAAATTATAGTAGCAGGTGGTGGACCTCCATCCCAACGTTTGTAATCGGAATCTCGTTTCGAACTAATGGTGTTAATTAATTGGTTTTTACTATTTCTTATTTCCAAAGAAATTTCGGCATCATCTTCAAGCTTTGGTAATTTATAATAAACAATAACACCATTTGCTGGATTAACACCCTCAAATGTATTAGTTCCACTAGATCCATTTGCATTTAGCTGACTTCCCCAAACACCATCTAATGCTGCTTCTGGCGCATATAATTGCACAGCTTCTGAATTATTTTTAAACTGATTTAATAATCCTAAATCGTCAAGAATCCAAAAACCTCTTCCAGAAGTAGAAACAATCAAATCACCTTGATGCACTTTTAAATCTGTGATTTGCGTAATAGGCATATTAAGTTGTAATGTTTCCCAAGATTGACCTCCATTCCAAGATACATAAATCCCTGTTTCGGTTCCTGCATACAATAAATCTTTTCTTGTTTGATCTTCACGGACAACTCTTGTATAAGCTCCATAAGGAATCCCAGAGCTAATATTTTTCCATGTTTTACCATAATCCATTGTTTTGTATATCGCAGGTGTATAATCATTAAACTTATATTTAGTGGTTGCAATATAAGCAGTTGCAGGATCATGAGGTGATACATCAATAGCATTAACTAATGTCTCTCCAAGTCCTTTTGGAGTTATATTCTGCCAAGAAACTCCATTATCTCTTGTAACGTGCACAAAACCATCATCACTTCCAGTATAGTAAACACCCTTTTCATGTGGTGATTCAATAATATAGGCTATAGTTCCATAGTTTTCTGCACCAACAGCTTCATTGGTATAAGGAGCTCCTCCATTACCTTGTTTTTCATCTATATTACGAGTCAAATCTGGAGAAAATTCAGTCCAAGATTTTCCCATATCTGTCGTTTTTAGCACGTGATTTGCACAGTGAAAAAAGGTTCCCTTTTCATGTATAGAATGAATTATAGGTGCATTCCAATTGAATAAATATTCCATATCTCTGGCTTCTCGTCCCAACCATTGATTTGGGGCTGCCATAACATTTATAGAACCTTTAGATTCTGTATCTAATAATTCAATATAGCCTAAATAAACGCCTCCCATTACATAACGTGGATTATCCGGATCTAATCCAGCAAATGCACTTTCACCTCCAGCAGAACTTTCCCAATCTGAATGTGAAATACTCCATCCACCAAGTGACATACTCTTAATTTTTACTGAAGAATTATCTTGTTGTCCTCCATAAATATTATAAGGAAACATATTATCTGTATTGATTCTATAAATCTGAGCTGTTGACATGTTTGCTTGTGTTGACCAAGATGCTCCATAATTAAAAGAAATACCTGCTCCTCCATCATCTGAAATCACCATGTTTTTGGAGTTGTTTGGATTTATCCATAAATCATGATAATCACCATGTGGTCCTCTAAGTGTTTCCCATGTTTTTCCTCCATCAATAGATCGAAGTGCAGGCGCGCTCATCACATAGACTGTGTTTTCATCATTTGGATCTGGAAACACCTCAATGTAATACCAAGCTCGTTGAGTTAAACGATTATCACCACTCACCAAAGACCAACTTTCGCCTGCATCATCAGACACAAATAAGCCTCCTAAATCTTTATTACTATCACTTTCAATAAGTGCATATACTTTGTCGGAATTTGCTCGCGAAACTGCAATTGCCATTTTACCTTTTTCTTCTGGCAAACCCTTATGAATTTGTTTCCAGTTGTCACCTCCATCCGTAGATTTATACAATCCGCTTCCTTCTCCTCCACTCATAACAACCCATGGTTCACGCTTATGATGCCACATCGCTGCGTATAAAACTTCAGGGAAATTCATATCCATAGATAGCTCCACAGCTCCAGTCATATCATTTACATAAAGCACATTCTTCCATGTTTTTCCACCATCAGTTGATTTATAAACACCACGTTCTTTAGTAGAACCATTAATTGCTCCTTGAGCAGCTACTAAAACAATGTCAGGGTTTGTGGGATGTATAACTACCCTAGAAATTTGCTGTGTGTCTTTTAAACCAAGATGAGTCCATGTTTTTCCAGCATCAGTTGACTTGTAAACACCATCTCCATATGAAGTCATAACACCTCTTATAGCATGTTCTCCCATTCCGACATACACAATATTTGGATTGGACTCAGAAACCGCAACTGCTCCAACAGAACCTGTTTTAAAAAATCCATCAGATATATTATGCCAACTCTGACCAGCATCTTCAGTTTTCCATAATCCTCCACCAGTTGTTCCCATATAATAAGTAAGAGGATCTCCAACAACTCCTGTTGACCCTGTTGAACGACCACCTCTAAATGGTCCGATATTCCTGTATTTTAATGGTTTAAAAAAGGTTTCAGCTTCTTGAGCTGCAAGTGAAAATAAAATAAAAAACAGGGCTAGAAAAGAAATCGATTTTTTCATTGGTTGGTTATGTTAATTGAATGAAACCAAATATAAAAAATATAAATGTCTTTATTCAAATTAGATTTTAACAATTAAATCTTTGTTAAAAACTCAATTCCATTTCTTTTTTTAGTAATTTTATAGACAGTCGTAATCTTCGCGGAGTTTTGTAAAAATTTCGTCATAAAACACTAATTATGCCAACTTATAATTTAAAAATTAACGGAAAACTGCAATCAGTTGAAGCAGATTCTGACACACCTTTGCTTTGGATTTTGCGAGATCATGTAGATCTTGTTGGAACAAAATTTGGCTGTGGAATAGCACAATGTGGTGCATGCACAGTTCATGTAAATGGAAATGCAACGCGCAGCTGTTCGCTTCTTGTTTCTGGTTTACAAGGAATGGAAATCACAACCATTGAAGGTTTATCTGAAAATGGTGATCATCCTGTTCAAGAGGCATGGAAAGAAATTGATGTACCACAGTGTGGTTATTGTCAAGCTGGACAAATCATGACAGCTTCAGCTTTCTTGAACAACAATCCAAATCCGACAAAATCAGATATTCGTACTGCTATGCAAGGAAATATTTGCCGATGTGCATCCTATAATAGCATTGAAAAAGCGATAGAAGTTGCAGCAAATAAATTAAGTTAAAACAGAAAAGACATGAAAACTTCAAATACAATAAATTTCAGTAGAAGGTCATTTTTACAAACCTCAACATTAGCAAGTGGTGGTATGCTGATAGGATTTAACTTATTTACAGCTTGTAAAGAGGATGTTAAGCCTCCTGTTGATCTTAGTCTTTTAAATTATAATGACTTTAATGCCTTCATTAAAATTTCAGATGACGGAAAGGTGACCATATTTTCACCAAATCCAGAAATAGGACAAGGTGTTAAAACGTCTATGCCAATGCTAATTGCCGAAGAATTAGATGTCGCTTGGGAAGATGTGCATGTAGTTCAAGGCGCTTTAGACACTAAAAACTATACTAGACAAGTAGCAGGTGGAAGCCAATCATTAAGACAAGGTTGGGAACCATTAAGACAAACTGGAGCAACTGCAAGACAAATGTTGGTAAATGCCGCAGCTGAAAAATGGGGAATTACCCCTTCAGAATGTAAAACTAAAAACGGGATTATTACAAATTCCAATGGTGATAAATTAGGATATGGCGAAGTCGTTAAAGAAGCTTCTTTATTGGAAGTTCCTGAAGATGTAACTCTAAAAGACCCTAAAGATTTTAGCATTATAGGTAAAGGAAAAAGCAACGTTGATATAGACGAAATAATTACTGGAAAACCACTTTTTGGTCTTGATTACAAAGTTGAAGGTATGCTTTACGCATCAGTATTGCGCCCTCCTGCGTTTGGACAAAAACTGGTCTCTTTTGACGATACTAGTGCAAAAAGTATAAATGGAGTTTCAGACGTGATTAAATTTGGCGACAAAATTGCTGTTTTGGCAACCACTACCTGGTCTGCCATGAAAGGGAAAAAAGCATTAAAGGCTGAATGGAATCAAGATAGTAAAGCAGAAAGCACAGCTTTTCATGATGAAAAATTACTAGACATTCTTAATGGGAATGAGTTTGATACACGACGTAAAGATGGCGATGTTAAAAAAGCATTTGCTGAAGCTGATACTGTTTTAGAGAGAACATTTGAATCTCCTTTCCTTCCTCACAATTGCATGGAACCAATGAATTTCTTTGCTAATGTAACCACTGATAAAATTGAACTCGTTGGTCCAATACAAACACCAGCTGGTACAGCATCAAGCGTAGCCAAAATGTTAGGAAGAGATGCAAGCGAAGTGACTCTAGAAATGACAAGAATGGGAGGAGGATTTGGTCGTCGTTTATATGGCGATTTTGCTATGGAAGCTGCCGAAGTTTCTCATTTGGCTAAAAAACCTGTAAAAGTTGTTTTCTCAAGAGAAGATGATATGGCTGCAGGAATCTATAGACCTGCGATTAAATATAGAATTGCAGCTTCGATTAAAGACGGAAAACTTACAGGTTATCATTTAAAAGAAGCCGCTATAAATAGTAATATGTATGGGTTGATTCCTAATTTCTTTCCAGCTGGAGCGATAGAAAATTATCAGGTTGATACTGCAAACTATCAAAGCAATATAACTACTGGAGCTTGGAGAGCACCTTATACAAATTTCTTAGCATCGGCAGAACAGAGCTTCTTTGATGAATTAGCAGAATTGATGGAAGTAGATCGCATTCAATTACATAAAGATTTATTACAGAAAGTAAAAGGAACAACTGATGAACAAATTCAATATAGCCCAGAACGACTAGAAGGTGTTATTGATTTAGTTGTTGAAAAATCTAATTGGGGAAAAACAGCCGAAGGTGTTTATCAAGGTTTTGCTGTTTATTATTGTCATAATACTCATGTAGCAGAAGTAGCAGATATTGAAATGGAAAATGGCTATCCTGTTGTAAAAAGAGTTACTTGTGCAGTAGATTGTGGAATTGTTGTGAACCCTCTTGGAGCAAATAATCAAGTTGTTGGAGGTATTATTGATGGCATTGGACATACCATGTATGGAGAACTCACATTTAACGAAGGGATTCCAGAGTCCAATAATTTTAATTCATATCAATTAATACGAATGCATCAAACACCACAAGTTGATGTGCATTTTGTTAAAAATGATATTGCACCAACTGGTCTGGGTGAACCAGCTTTACCTCCCATTGGAGGTGCAGTGGCTAATGCTATTTATGCAGCAACTGGACAGCGTTTATTAAAACAACCTTATATGAAGTATTACCAACCTAAAAAGATTATTGGTTAATACTATTTAGGTTTTATGACTCACGAATTCAAGCATATTGTTGAGGCTTCAATTGATGCCAAACAAAATGGATTAAAATCCGTTTTGGCAACTGTTGTCGCCTTAGATGGTTCTTCTTACAGAAAACCAGGCGTTCGTATGCTTATTCTTGAAAACAACAAAATGATTGGCGCAGTAAGTGGAGGTTGTGTTGAAAAAGATATTTTAAGACAATCTCAATCTGTGTTTCAAACTGGCAATTCAAAAATGATGACTTATGATGGTCGTTATCGTTTGGGTTGTGAAGGCATTTTATATATTCTAATTGAACTATTTCAACCAAGTGATACGTGCATTTCATCGTTTAATTCTTGTTTAAAGAAAAGAATTTCTTTTAATATCGTATCTCATTATAAAAAAGAAGAAGGCGTTTTTAAAGGTTTAGGAAGTACGATTCAGTTCGGAAATAATTTGTTTCAGCTATCTGATTTTATACAAGAAGAAACTAATCTTTCTTTATTCTCCGGAAAATTACCTCCTTGTTTTAAGTTAATGATTTTTGGAGCAGAACATGATGCTGTTCAATTATGTGAACTAGCAAATTATAATGGCTGGGAAGTCACTATAATTTCTGGACCTTTAGAATCAAAAACTATCGGAAATTTTCCTGGAGCAACAGCCTTCTATTCAGTTTCACCTGATGCTCTTGAGTTAAGTTCAATTGATGAAGAAACTGCCATTGTGATCATGTCTCACAATTTTGCCAATGATTTAAAATACTTATTAGAATTAAAAGATTCAAAACCTGCATATTTAGGACTTTTAGGACCATCAAAACGTCGCGAAAAATTACTTTCTCAATTTATGGAGTATTGTCCTGACGTTGAAGCATCTTTTATTGAAAACATTTATGGCCCAGCTGGGTTGAATATAGGTGCAGAAACACCTCAAGAAATTGCCATATCAATTGTTTCGGAAATATTATCTGTTATAAGACAACAAACACCAATGTCGCTAAAAGAAAAACGTTCTGGAATTCACTCAAGAATAACTACGAACTAGTTTTGAATAGTAAACCTAATATTGCAGTACTTATTTTGGCTGCTGGAAACTCCTCAAGAATGGAAGAACCAAAACAGTTATTACCTTGGAAAAACACTTTTTTGCTTAATCATGCTATAAATACTGCAACCAAAATTAACAGTTTGAAGACTTTTGTCGTTTTAGGTGCAAATTATGAACTCATCAAATCTAAAATTCAGCATAATGATATTGGTGTTATTTTCAATAAAAATTGGAAGCTAGGTTTAGGTTCATCAATTGCCTGTGGAGTACAATCTATTATGGAAACTAAACAAAAATTTGATGGTGTACTGATTATTCTTTCAGATCAACCATTAGTTGATTCTAATTATTTAAATGATTTTATCAGACTATTTAAAGCTGGAAGCAATCAAATTATTGCATCGATTTATGAATCTAAAAAGTTAGGTGTTCCTGCTTTATTTGACAGCTGTTATTTTGAAGAATTATCTAAGTTGAATCAAGACAAAGGCGCAAAAAAAGTCATTACAGACCATATTGAAAATGTCATCACAGTAAATGCCAATCATTTAATTGCTGATATTGACACCAAAGAAGATTATGAAATACTGTATAAAGCTAACCACCAATAGCAATCATACTTCTGTTTTTACCATGTAAATCTGGTTGCTCTAATTTCTCCATCGTATCCATTCCTCCTCTAACTTTTAGCTTAGATTGAACAGCCTTTTGAATGATTGGCTCTATAGATTTACCTTCTCGTAATACTGTTAATAAATCGGATTCAGAAGAAGAGAATAAACAATTCTTCAATCTACCATTGGCCGTTAAACGTATTCTATTACAAGAATCGCAAAACGGATTGGTCACAGAACTAATAATGGCAAAAGACCCTTTATATCCTTCAATTTTATAATTCTTAGAAGTATCGTTTGGTGCATCTTGCATTCGAATAACTTTACTATCATCATAATTAGAATTAACATATTCCATCACTTGAGCATAAGATACCATTTTTGCTTTATCCCATTTGTTACCATCAAAGGGCATGAATTCAATAAAGCGGACACAAATTGGCAACTCTTTTGTAAACTCTATAAAATCAATAATTTCATTATCGTTAAACCCATTTATCAGTACAGCATTCAATTTGACATTAAATCCTTCATCGATTAAAAGCATAATATTTTTATACACTTTCTCAAAATCATTACGTCGCGTTATTTCCTTAAATTTTTCAGCATCTAAAGAATCCAAACTCACATTGATGTTTTTGATATTGCATTCTTTCAGAACATCAATAAAACGATCAATTATTACAGCATTAGATGTAATTGACAATTCTACTGGAAGGGTTGATAGTTTTTTCAAAATCACATCCGCGTCTCTTCTCACTAAAGGCTCTCCTCCAGTAAGTCGAATTTTTGTGACTCCATGATCCACAAAGGTTTTTGCAATTTCGAACACTTCATCATAATTCATAATATGTGATCTTGGTGACAATTGAATGCCTTCGGCGGGCATGCAATAGGTACATCGTAAATTGCAAAGTTCAGTCAAAGAAATACGTAAATAGGTATGTTGTCTACCAAACGAATCTTGTAATATCTTATTTTGTATCTTCATTGTTTTAGAAGTTTATAAACCATTGATATAGAATATTTATAACAATTAGTATTAACCTTTCTTTTCAAATGCCCATTATGGGCTTCCATTAATTATGTCTTGCTCCTTTTAATATTCCAAATACATGAAGAACCGCTGGAAAAATAGCATCCATAGATTCTTTTGCTCCATTAGTAGATCCTGGCAAAGCCAAAACCAATGTATTATTTATAGTTCCAGCCACACTTCGAGATAACATGGAATAAGGCGTTCTGTTTTGCCCATAATTTCTAATAGCCTCTTCAATTCCTGGGATTTTTCTTTCTATTAAACCTTCTAAGGCTTCTGGAGTTACATCACGATTAGATAAGCCTGTTCCTCCAGTAAATATGATAAGATTAGTTCCTAAACTTTCATAATGTTTCACCTTGTTTTGTATTTCTTCTTTTTCATCTGGAATAATGATATAATCAAAGATAGAAACATTACATGATTCCAATTTTTCAATTATAGCCTTTCCTGCTTTATCTTCTTTTTGTCCTTTTGAAATGGAATCAGAACACACAATTACAACAGCTTTTAGCTCTTTTCTAAATCGATCTTTAAAATCAGATTTTCCTCCTTTTTTATGCAACAACTTAATATGATGAATTTCAACACCTTTGTCAATTGGCTTCAACATATCATACATGTTTAATGCAACAACTGAAGCTCCATGCATAGCTTCAACCTCAACACCAGTTTTATAAATAGTCTTAATAGTGCATGTCACAGTAATTTCCAAACCATTAATTTCATAATCAATTCCTGTATACTCTATTGGCAAAGGATGACAATCTGGTAAAATATCTGGTGTTTTTTTAACACCAAGTAGTCCAGCAGCTTTACTCATTGCAAACACATTCCCTTTTGGGACTGTATCCTTTTGAATTGCTTCAATAGTTTCAGATTTACTAACCTTAACTATGGCCTGAGCAGTTGCAATACGTAGTGTGTTTGATTTGTTTGTTATATCTACCATTATTTAACTATTAACTTTCCATTGATGCGATTCATCTTCAAAAATTTCTTTCCCAAAAACTGGAGCTTTAGCTTTTATTTCTTCAACCACATATTCCAATGCTTTAAATACTTCCTTGCGTCTTGGAGAAGACACAAAAACAAACAAGCAAATTTCACCAGCTTTAACAGTTCCTAAACTGTGATAAATGTGCATACATGTAAGATTGAATTTAGAAAATGCGGCTTCCCTTATCTTATGAAATTTTTCATTAGCCATTTCTTCATATGAAGTATATTCTATAGCTGAAACCACTTTACCATCAATATTATCAGCTCTTACTTGACCTAAAAAAATATTGTGCGCTCCAATACTTGTTTTAGATTGATGCTTGGCTATTGAATTGCCTATGAATTCAGAAGAAATCGCTCCTTCTACGAATACGTTTTTTGGTTTATGTTCTTTCATCGTGTTTTTATTTTTTGAGATTCAATAATTGCCAAAACGCTTCCTTTGAAACTAAAGGTGTTATTAAATCCTTCCTTCATTAATAATTCTGCTGCTCTTTTACTTCGTATTCCAGATTGACAAAACACCACTTGTGCTTTATCAGTGTCTAACAAGTTTAAATTGCCTTCGAGTTCGCCTAACGGAATCTCGATACAATTTTTCATTTCCAGTTTTGGTTGTTCATGAGGTTCTCTAACATCAATAAATTGTATGTTGTTTATGGTTGAAAGTTCTTCTTCTGAAATGTCTTTAATTGAAACTTCACACGATTCATTTTCATAAACATCAGTTAGTTTTTCATAATCCAAAACGTTGTCAAACTCACTTTGATTTCTGTTCACTTTTAAAGTTGATATGTCTGCTGTTCTTGAATTGTAACACAGTAATTTTCCTGACAATACATGATCAAATTCTAAGATTATTTTAATCACTTCATTGGCCATCATAGTACCAATAATTCCTGGCAACACACCTAGTACTCCAACTTCAGAACAGTTTGCTACTGAACCTTCTTTTGGTGGAATAGGAAACAAACAACGATAGCTCGGTCCATTGTTATAATTAAATACAGAAACCTGACCTTCAAACTTATAAATAGCTCCATAAACAATTGGCTTATTACACTTAATTGCCGCATCATTTATTAGATAACGTGTTGCAAAATTATCAGTGCCATCTACGATAATATCATAGTTTTGAAATAGGCTTAATGCATTTTTAAAAGTTAATCGATTAGTGATTGCTTCAATTTTTATAGTCGGATTTAAATCTTCAAGACGCCCTTTAGCTGCAAGCGCCTTATTGGTGCCAAGTGACTCGGTTCCAAAGAGGATTTGACGTTGTAAATTGGAAATATCGACATCGTCAAAATCTATAATTCCCAACGTACCTATTCCAGCGGCAGCCAAATACTGTAATACTGGACAACCCAAACCTCCAGCTCCAACAACCAATACTTTGGCTCTTGACAACTTGTCTTGACCTTGTTGACCAACGTCTGATAAAATGATATGTCTATTATATCTACTCATAATCAACCTCCTGAAAATGGTGGCAATAATGCTAAATCTTCACCTGACACCATAGTCTCTAAAGAAACAATTTCTTGATTTTGAGCAACTTGAAAATCTTTAGTCTTCAACTCAGGATACTTCGCAAATAGAAGCTCTAGCAACTTTGATATTGTCGCTTTTGAAAACTCAAAAGTTTCTTCATTACAATTTGTAATTTCTGCAATGCGCCCAAAATATTTAATGTTCAATTGCATGGTTTATTGTTTTTAAATCCTCTTTAGTATTTACGTTTTTTACTAATACATCAAATTCAGAATCTACTAATATTGTTTTGACCTTTAACTGACTAACAGCAACACGAAGTCGTTTTTCTCCTTGTTGTAATAATTGCAAACACGTCTCTGCACATTGTTTATTATAAATAGCTATTAATGGCATTGTTTTCTGTTGACTTTGTATCTGAACAACCTCATAATTCTTATAATCAGCATCAATCAACTTTTCTAAGATTTCAGCTTTCATCAATGGAATATCACAGCTTAAAACCAGATTATGTTCAGTATTTGAATGTTTCAAACCAGAATACAGACCAGCTAAAGGTCCTGAATCCTTAATGTCGTCTTCAACTCTATGATAACCAAATTGATCATATTCAGGGTTGTTGCTAACAATAATAATTTCATCAATTAAAGGCTTCATGGCATCAATCACACACTCCACAAAAGTCCTGTTTTCAATTTTGAGCAAACCTTTATCAGAACCCATTCTTGAGCTTTTCCCTCCAGCTAAAACAATTCCTGTTATTTTATTTTTAGCAACCATTTACACAAAAAATAATTTTATTGAAGCAATGATTAATACAAAGGCAAGCATATATCTTAATAATGAATTATTGAATTTTCTACTTCCATAATAACTTCCTAAAAATCCACCAACTAACGCAATAGCAACCAAAATAAAAGCTTGTGATGAAATTTCAACTCCACTTGACACTTGACCAATTAAGCCAGCGGCTGAGTTTACCCAAATAAATAAGGCTGAAACTGCAGCGGCTTCTTTCATTTTTCCCCAATGCAATAACAGAATTATTGGAGTTAAAATAATGCCTCCTCCAATGCCAATTAATCCGGAGAAAAATCCTATTATTCCTCCAACCACTAAGCCTTGCCAAAGTTTTACATTTTTAATCTGGTCACTTTCTTTCCCAAAAACATTGAGCATTTTTAGGATGGCGAAAATCAATAAAACAGCTAAAACTTTTTTATAAATAGTGGCGTCAACTTGAATCATTCCGCCTATAAAAGCTAATGGAATTGACGCTACAGCAAACGATAAAAATAATTTCTTATTAAAAAACCCAGCTTTATAATAATGATAAAAGGCAATTCCTGCTACAAATAAATTAAGCAACAATGCAGTAGGTTTCATGGTTTCAGGTGCAAACGAAAATATTGCCATGAGCGCTAAATAACCACTTGCTCCACCATGACCAACACTTGCATATAAAAATGCAATTATTGGTAATGTGAGAAGAAACAACCAAATATGTTCAATGTCTAATATCACTTTAGCTTGGTTTGTTTAATTTGTTTGTCTAAAAATTCCCAACAATTCTCATTAATAGTTTCAAAGGCTTCAATCAATGATTTTCCATAAGCCGTTAACTCTGCTCCACCTCCACCTTTTCCACCAATACTTGAAGTTGTTACAGGTTTCTCAGCACGTTTATTTACGGCATCAATCAATGACCATGCTTTTTTGTAAGACATACCTAAAACTTTAGCTGCCTTTGAAAGGGAGCCTTCTTCGTCAATAGCCTTAAGAAGATTTACTCTACCCTCACCTAACAAAATATTTCCATCTGCTTCAATCCAAATACGGCTTTTAATTTTATAGTCCATACTATTAATTTATAGGTAAAAGTATGACCTCGACCTCATCGTTTTTTGTAATTGATTCAGCTGTTTCTGACAAGTACACTAAGGCATTTGACAAGGCAAAGGTGTGCAACATGGATGAACTTTGTCCATCTAAAATTTCTACGTTCCCATTATCATAAATCGCCTTAAGAAATTGCGCTCTATCTCCTCGTTTAATATAATCTGAATTTGATAATGCTTTAGTTCTGTTTAATGAAAAATTCATATTCCCAGATAACAGTTCTAATGCAGAAAGTACATACATATAAAAACAACTCAAAGCTGCTGCAGGATTTCCTGGAAGTGCAAAAATTACGTTCTCTTCTTTTTTTCCAAAAAATAAAGGTTTACCAGGTTTCTGTTTTACTTTATAAAATAATTCTTGTACGCTAAGCTCATTTAAAGCTTTGCCCACAAAATCATAATCGCCTACCGAAATGCCTCCAGATACTAAAACCACATCATGTTGCTCAATGACATTGTTTAATAACTGAAATGTGTTTTCGTAATTATCTTCAACTTTATGAACGGATACCTTTCCATATCCTAATTGTTTTAAAGCTACGCGCAACATAACAGCGTTACTCTCATAGATTTGTCCATATTGCAATGCTTCTCCTGCTTTGGCAAGTTCATTTCCCGTAACAACAATTGCTATTTCTGGTTTCTTATAAACTTTTACTTTTGTAATTCCCAAAGTTGTAAGAAAGGCAATTGATGCTGGATTAAGCTTTGTTCCCTTTTTTAAGGCAATTTCACCTTTCATCGCTTGTTCTCCTAAAGACCTTACATTATCATTTACATTTACAGAAAACATTAGTTTCAATACGCTTCCATCAACTTTCACTTTTTCTTGCATGATAACTGCATTTGCAGCATCTGGAACTGGCGCTCCAGTGAAAATCCGCACAGCTTCTCCAGTCTTCAATATGGGATGAAAATCATCTCCAGCTTTCACTTCTCCAATGATAGAATATACCGCTGGAGCATGTAAATTCAAAGCATAACCATCCATTGCAGATTGCCTAAAAGGCGGCATATTGATTGGTGAAATAACATCATCAAACAGCACATCATTTAGTGCATCAGAAACATTTATTTCTCTAGAAATAGTTGTTTTATCTACATTATTTGAAATTATTTGAACAGCCTGTTCTACAGTAATCATAATAAGTCGTTATATCTTTGTAAATATAACGATTAGAATAAATTATTTAGTGAATAAGTAGTTAAATTTTATGAATTATGAACTGGAGACTTTTTATTTGATGCCAATTGCTCTTTTATCATACATGCCGTTTTTGTTATGGCGAGTCCTCCTTTACCAGTGCACTTAACACAAGTTGGCATTTGGCTGCTTACTGAAGACACGGTTTCAATAACTTCATTTAATGGAATCAGCGCATTATAACCAGCACATGACATGGTTGCAGAAGATAAGGCATTGACAGCAGCACTTACATTTTTACCTAAACAAGGTGCTTCTACACGATCAGCAATTGGATCGCAAACTAAGCCTATCATATTTTGAATGGCCATAGAAGCAGCATCAACCGCTTGTCTGGCCGTTCCACCAAATAGTTGAACTATTCCAGCTGCAGCCATTCCTGCAGAAGCTCCACACTCTACTTGACAACCATGTTCTTCTGCTGAAAAACCTGGTCCCATTGCAAAGTAAGCTCCAATAACTCCTGTTGCAAAATAGGCTTGTATTAATTCTTCATAAGTAGCGCCTATATCGTCTGCTACAGCTCTCATAACACCACCAACGGTACCGCAAGAACCAGCTGTTGGATTAGCAACTACAACTTCCATGGCACTTTTAGACTCCATAATTGCAGAGACATTGGCAATGATTTTATTTATAATAGAGTTTTGAAGAATCTTGCCTCTCTTATGAGCTTTATCAATTAAATGTGATTGTTGTGGCAAAATACGATCATCATACACAGTTCCAGCTAATCCCGTTTTTATACTGTTTTCAATAATGTTGACAAGATGTTCCATCTTTTCAATAACCTCAGCTTCTGGTAATCCACTTTGATACACTTCATACATTAATCCTATAGCTGCCAAGTCAAGATCTTCCTTTTCTGCATATTCCAAAAGAGATGCTACGGTTGAAAAAGGTAACGCTGTTTCATTTCCAGAAATTACTGGCAACACAGGATTAACAATTATCAATTTCTCTAAAACATTAGTATTCTTTAATTGATTGATTGCTTTTTCCGAAACTTCCTGAGATAATTTTATATTAACTAATCGCTTATCATTATGGAATGATTCAGAAATAGATTTATACAAAGGAAAGATTAATTCAAGGTTTTCAGGAAAAGGATCGCTCTTATTATTAAAAAGTAATAACTCGTAAAAATCACCACATAATTTCACCTCAAAACCGTCAATTTCTCTAATTTCAACAGAGCCTCCACCTAATGAAGCTGCCAAAACTTCAACTGTTTTACCATTAATACCTTATAGCTTTAAACGAACTGTATTGACATGGTTTGTTTTGAAAGAATTGATTTCATAAGAAATAGAAATACCTCTTTCTGAAGCAACTTTTTCAGTTTGTTTCATTCTGTCATCAGCCATATCTAAACCTAATAAGCCACCATCAATACCTAAAGTTGTGCCTTGTTCTCTATAATTAGGCGCCCAAGCACCATTTTTATCAAAATCGATAATGGCCTTTTTTAGTGGCTCATTCAATAAATCCATGCTCATTTTAGCAGCACGCCAAGAAGCAGCCGTATGTGAACTTGAAGGCCCTCGCATTATTGGACCAATGACATCATTAAAAATTCCTGGTAGTTTTGCCATAGCTATTCGTTCTTTAAAAAGGGTTCAATAATTAATTTTTCAGTCAAATTTATACTTCCTGTTTTTAGTATGACTTGATATTCGCCAGCTTTATAAAAAGTTGTTCCTCTAAAATACGCACTTTTTGTTGTTCTTGATGGTTCTTTAATCAAATCCCAGTTCACAGTATGAAATCCTTCATTATAAGATTCGTTAAAAGACCAAACCTCATTGCCATTTTCGTCCTTTACAACGATATCAATCCTTTCCTTTTTAGGAATATAAAAAGTGACATTTGCAGGTTGGGAAGTTTCCAAATCCCAATCTCCTGAAGCATGTCTCGCTCTTGGTAATCCTGCATTTTTTATAGGGAATACATAAGCTTTTTGCTCATTCTCTAATTGATTGAGCATTCTAATAGGTCTTACATCCATCGCATACATACTTCGACCATGAGTTGCAATAATCAACTCCTCTCTTTCTTGATGAACTAACAAATCTTGCGTCGCAATTGGAGGAAGCTTATTACTTAGAGACATCCATTGCGTTCCTCTATCCAAAGAAACATAGACTCCTAAATCTGTACCTACATAAAGAATATTCTCATCTTCAAGATCTTCGGCTATAATATGCGTAGCTTCTGTTGGTATATTGTTAGAAATTAATTGCCATGTTTTACAGAGGTCATTAGACATATAAACGTAAGGTGAAGCATCGTCGTGGTTGTAATCGTTAAGAGTTACATAAACTCTATTTTTATTAAATTTTGACGGGACAATACTTGTTAATTTTAAATGTGATAATAATCCAGTATTTGAGTTTTTCCAATTTTCACCTCCATCTGTAGTTAGAAATAGTTCAGCATGATTGCCCCCAACAATTAACACTTTGGAATCGAATGATGATTCTGCTAATACAGTAAGTACACCTTCTAAATTATTTTTCGAATATTCAGCAAACAAATCAGGACTTATGGATTCCCAATTATCTCCTTTATCTAATGATTTAAATACTTTATTTCCCGCCGAATAAATGACATTTGGATTTTGAATTGAAGATAAGAATGGCGCATGCCAATTGAATCTATTGGGAGCTTCATTTTCAACATTTTTTGGCTGTATCCAATCAGATGCATTAGTCTTCATATTTTTTCGAACCATCCCTCCTCCTTGGCTTTCAAAAAACACAATATCAGGATTAGTTGGATCGCTAAACGTTTCAAATCCATCGCCTCCAGACCATCTGTCTAGCCAAACATACTTCCAAGGATCTTTACTATTTCTGTCATTGTCGTTATCTAATGGGCCAAATAAAGATGAATTATCTTGTGTGCCACCATAAACAATATTAGTATCATGATGATCAACTGAAATGGTGTAAAACTCTGCTATAGGTAAGGTATTATGATGCACCCATTCTTTTCCTTTGTCAAAAGAAGTGAAAATGCCTCCATCATTTCCTAATAATAACCTATTTGGTTGCTTAGCATCTATCCATAAATCATGCATATCCAAATGCAAGATCTTGCTATCATTTTCAACGAGATGCGTAACATTACCTCTTACTTCCTTAAATGTTTTTCCTCCATCAGAAGATTTTTGCAAAGTAACACCCAAAGCATATATTTCATTTTCATTAATTGGCGCAACCTTAATATCTCCAAACGACCATCCATGGCTTGCATAAATATATAAGGGCTCTTCATGCGTTTTAGTCCAGGTTTCTCCAAAATCAAGAGACGTATATACTTCGCAGCCAATAACTCCTCTTTCCTCACCATCTTCTATATTTGGCGCTCTATTATCCACAATGGCATATAAGTGATTTGTATTGGAAGGTGCAATATCTAAACCTATAATTCCTGTATGCTTTCCGTTTAAGAAACCTGATGTTGATTTTTTCCATGTTTCGCCACCATCTATACTTTTGTAAATTCCACTATCGCTTCCATCATTACGATTCCACATCGCGGCAAAAACGTGATTACTATTAGAGGGATCTACAATGACATCAGATGCTCCAGTTTGGTCATTAACGAATAAGC
>Ga0075467_10001779_pt1 | contig 17664 bp, 14 predicted proteins | sample DEB08_DNA_9_FD_75067 | JGI IMG/M metagenome (GOLD analysis project Ga0075467, IMG submission 75067) | Aqueous microbial communities from the Delaware River and Bay under freshwater to marine salinity gradient to study organic matter... | ecosystem: Environmental > Aquatic > Marine > Coastal ... | reverse complement strand
AAAGAAATAGCCAAAGTATATAAAGACGCAAAAAACTGTCTCTATTTAGGAAGAGGATTTAATTTCCCGGTTGCTTTAGAAGGAGCCCTAAAATTAAAAGAAATCTCTTATATTCATGCTGAAGGATATCCTGCGGCAGAAATGAAGCACGGCCCTATTGCTTTAATTGATGAGAATATGCCAATTTTTGTCATAGCGACCAATAAAGGTCATTACGAAAAAGTTGTTAGCAACATTCAAGAAATTAAATCTAGAAGTGGGAAGATTATTGCCATTGTTACAGAAGGAGATGTAACGGTAAAAGAAATTGCGGATCATGTAATTGAAATTCCAGAAACAGAAGAAGCTTTGACACCTTTGTTAACGACTATTCCTTTTCAATTACTATCATATCACATCGCTGTTATGTTAGGAAAGAATGTAGATCAACCTAGAAACTTAGCCAAATCGGTAACCGTAGAATAATAAAAAAGCCAGCTAATCGCTGGCTTTTTTTATAATACTTCAAAAGTAATTGGCAAACTGTACCTAACTCCAACAGGAGTGCCTCTTTGTCTTCCGGGCTTCATTGCAGGAAGTCGTTCAATAATTGAAATGACATCTTTTTTAATTCTAGGATGAGGAGCTCTCGCCTTTACATCGGTAACACATCCTGTTTTATCAATTTTAAACATAACAATAATTCTCTTTTTTCCTATTGATAAACCCAATTCTTTAGCAAGATCACCGTTAAATTCTTTTACAAAAAATTTCTTTATTTTTTGTGTGAAACATTTTTTAAGCTCTTCTTTATTCCCTGTACAACCCGGAAAAACAGGTGCATCTTCAATAACTAAGAAAGGAACATCTTCTTCTATATCTTCCTCTTCTACTACTTCATAAATAGCATTTGGATCAATTTTGGTGACTACAGCCTCAGTCTCATCGGTTTCTGTAGCATCAATAATCGTTTCTTCAATGTCTAAATCATCTTTAATCACCTCAATTTTTTCTGGAATAGGAGGTGGAGGAGTGTTTTTTGGAATTGGAATTTCTTGTCTCTCGATGATTGGGATATCTTCTTTGTCTTCATCAACCATTGTTACATTACCCAATGTATCTCTCAATGAGTCATCGTAAGATTTAACTTCTAGAAGTAGATGAACAATAAACAATGCTAACACTAAACCGATTAGAGCAAATAGTTTACTATAATTTTCTAAACGTGCTTTGGGATTCTTTTTTATCTGCATAACTTTAGATTTTAGAATTAAAATCCGACGAAATATTTGTCGTGATAGATTACAAACAAGAATTTTTTATTCTCGGTAAATAATCATTATAAAGTTATTGATGAAAATTGTATAAAAAACTGATATTTATCAGTTTAGGAATTAAATTTTATCATGTATTTTGACATGATTTCCATCATTCCAAAGCGTAAGAATGTCGGTTGCCACACTAGCACCACTTCCAGCAGCAATTGCAAATTGACTTCTACAACCGGCTAAGGTTCCACAAACATACAGCCCTTTTTTGATGAAATGATTTTCGTTTTTTAATTGAATTCTGTCTTTGTTCAAGTTGGCTTTTTGATGTGGCATCACATAATCTTCTAGGCCTTGTATAGAGAATGGTTTTGAATAGTTTAAAGCAAGAACTACAACGGTGGATTTATATTCATTCTTATTGGTACGTACACGATAAACACCTTGATGATCCACAATAGAAATTACTTTTTCTTTTTCTATTTGTGAAACACTCGAATAATTATCTGTTAGTTGCTTTTTTCCGCTTTCTAATATTTTACTGCCTAATGTTCCAGAAGGTAAACCCAATACATTATTAAATAAGGCATTTTGTAGATGAGAAGCTCTTTGATGTAAAATAATTCCTACTTTTTTGTCTTTAGCAAAGGGCTTATGTAAGCCAGAACCTAGCACTAATGCACATTGCATCCCAGAGACACCACCGCCAATTATTAAAACATCAAAAATCATTAAAAAAGTGCTTTTATATTTGCTGTAAATAATTTTACAGCAATTGCTAGTAAAACTACACCAAATATTTTACGAATAATTTTTATGCCGTTTGTTCCTATAAATCGTTCTATTCTGGAAGATGTTTTTAAAACAATATAAATAAGAATTACATTTAGTACTACAGCAATAATAATATTTTGAATGTGAAACTCTGCACGCAAAGAAAGTAATGTAGTTAAACTTCCAGGACCCGCAATTAAAGGGAAAGCAAGTGGAAATACTGTAGCGGTAATACCTCCTTCATCATCATCTTTATATAAAGTAATCCCAAGAATCATTTCTAATGCGATAAAGAAAAGGATAAAAGCACCTGCTACGGCAAAAGAATTTACATCGATACCTATAAGTGATAGCAAGCTTTGACCCAAGAATAGAAAAACAATCATAATAAAACCCGCAATTAAAGATGCTTTTTCAGATTGAATATGACCCACTTTTTTTCTTAAATCAATAATAATAGGAATATTTCCAACGATGTCTATTACCGCAAATAGTACCATAAATGCCGTAAAAATTTCTTTAAGATTGAACTCCATATTTTTAAAAATTTCTGCGCGCAAAAATAGTCAACTTCCTTTATCAAATCATATAAAAAAAAGAAAAAAAATACTGTATTTTTATCGCATGTTTCAATTAGGAAAAACCATCGTATCAGAAGACCTTATAGAGAAAGATTTTGTCTGTAATCTTTCTCAATGTAAAGGCGAATGTTGTGTCTCTGGAGAAGCCGGAGCGCCTTTAGAAAAAGAAGAAGTGCTTATTTTAAAAGAAATCTATCCAAAAGTAAAACATCTGTTAAGAGATGAAGGAATTTCAGCTATTGAAGTGCAAGGAACTTCTATTGTGAGTGATTTTGGAGAGCTAGAAACACCATTAGTAAATGACTCTGAATGTGCATATCTTATTTTTGATGAAAATAACATTGCAAAATGTGGTATTGAAGAAGCTTACAATCAAAATATAATAGCTTGGAAAAAACCAATTTCTTGTCATTTATACCCAGTTAGAGTAAAAGATTACAGTGAATTTGCTGCTGTAAATTATCATAAATGGGACATCTGTGATGACGCTTGCTCACTAGGAAAAGAATTAAAAGTACCCGTATATAAGTTTGTAAAAGAAGCTTTAATTAGAAAGTTTGGCAAAGGCTGGTATACAGAATTAGAAAAAGTAGCAAAAGAGTATTGATTAAAAATCAAATTAGGATATATATAGTATCTTTAAATTCTAAAATAAAAAAAAATGAAAAAATTATTCACACTTGTATTCGCTATGATTTTAATTTCTTCTTGTGAAGACACCGCTTCTGTTGAAATTACGGCAAGCACTTCTATTAATGAATCGATAACCGTTGAGGTTCCACAAACAAATGGAGTAGCGGTTGCTTATGATGAAACAATAACACAAGATTTAACTCAAATAGTATCTAATTTTAATGATATCTCTGACATCAATATAGATGCTTTAAGTTATAAATTTAAAAATGTAACAGGGAATACTAATGCTGTTATAGAATCAGCAACAATAGTAATTAATGGAAATACAATTGCAACAATTTCTAATGTAAATATTGCTTTAGAAGCTACAAATTCAACGGTGTTTTCAATTACAAATACGGCTGTTTTAGATCAATTAGAAACCTTGTTTTTAACTAACAGCTCCGTCACTATTCAATTTACTGGAATGGCAATAAGTGATGCTTCTGCTGTAAGTTTTGAAATAGAAGTTTCAATGGATTTGACGGCAACGTTATAAAAAAAACAATTAATCATACAAAAAACCCAGTGATCTAATCACTGGGTTTTTCTATTTAAAAAGGTGCTGTTACTTATAACTTTAACGATTAATGCGTTTAAACCTTTTACCTCCTGTTAATTCAAGCGCTACCTCATCGGCCTCTTTTATTTCGTCAATTAATTCTGAGATGTGTACGAAATACTCTTTATTTGAAACCTCTTCTATAATAAATCCAAACCCTTTAGATTCATGGAGGAATTTTACTGTTCTTTTTTACTAGTAATATTTAATTAATTAAAAACAGTCATTTTAAAAAATCTTAAAAGATTAGGTAAAAAAATAAAGACATTTTACAACGAAAAAATTATTTAATTTTTTTTTATAAAACTGTTTTTAAGAATGTCAATGAGAATAGGGCTTAACAAAAAATTAACATCATAAAATACTGTAAATCAGTTTTTTATAAAAAAAATTAAGAAATCAATTTTTGTTAACATAATTCTATTTTGTTAAAAACTTAGCGGGTTTTGTGAATAAGTAGAGCTTTGTATTTGTTCCTTTTTTTTCAATCTTTGTTAGCATCGATTTAAAGTCGATTTTATTCATAATTAAGAAAATTTATATATAAAATGTCCGCAATAGAACCAATTTTACAGCCAAATGACAACAGATTTGTAATATTTCCAATTCAACATGATGATTTATGGGATTGGTATAAAAAACAACAAGCTTGTTTTTGGACAGCTGAAGAAATTGATTTATCAGAAGATATCTTAGATTGGAACACTAAATTATCAGAAGAAGAACGTTATTTTATCAAACATATTTTAGCCTTTTTTGCAGCTTCTGACGGAATTGTAAATGAGAATTTAGCAGAGAATTTTGTAAATGAAGTTCAATATTCTGAAGCAAAATTTTTCTATGGTTTCCAAATAATGATGGAAAACATTCACTCAGAAACCTATTCTTTATTGATAGATACCTATGTGAAAGATGATGTAGAAAAAAACAAATTATTTAATGCGATAGAAAACTTTCCAGCGATTAAAAAGAAAGCTGATTGGGCTTTAAAATGGATCGAATCAGATTCTTTTGCAGAAAGATTGATTGCATTTGCTGCAGTAGAAGGAATTTTCTTTTCAGGAGCTTTCTGTTCTATTTTCTGGTTAAAGAAAAGAGGATTGCTACCTGGACTTACGTTCTCTAATGAATTAATTTCAAGAGATGAGGGAATGCATTGTGATTTTGCTGTACACGTACACAACAATCACATGATCAACAAAGTTCCAAAAGAACGTATTAGAGAAATCATTATAGATGCGTTAAATATTGAAAGAGAATTTGTTACAGAATCGTTACCGGTAAGTTTAATTGGGATGAATGCGAAACTGATGACTCAATATCTTGAGTTTGTAACTGATAGATTGTTGGGGGAATTCAATTGTGAAAATGAATACAACTCAACAAACCCATTCGATTTTATGGAAATGATTTCTCTTGAAGGAAAAACTAATTTCTTCGAAAAAAGAGTATCAGAATATCAAAAAGCCGGAGTAAAATCTGGAGGAACTGGAAGCATTAGTTTTGATGCAGATTTTTAGAAAGCTATTCTAAAAATAACGCCTGGCTTTGAACAGGGTAAAAACCAAAGAAAACAAAGAAACCGCTTTTGCGGTTGGCAACTAATAATAAAACCATTAACAGCATGTATGTAGTAAAAAGAGACGGCAAAAAAGAGCCAGTGATGTTCGACAAAATCACGGCGAGAGTAAAAAAGATGTGTTATGGACTCAACAAAATTGTTGATCCAGTAAAAGTAGCAATGCGTGTAATCGAAGGATTATACGATGGTGTTACCACATCAGAATTAGATAGTTTAGCGGCAGAAGTTGCCGCAACGATGACTACTGCTCATCCAGATTATGCAAAATTAGCTGCAAGAATCGCCGTGTCTAACCTACATAAAAACACCAAAAAATCTTTTTCAGAAACTATGGTGGATTTATATGAATATGTAAATCCAAGAACTGGTAAAAAAGCACCATTATTATCTGATGAAGTTTATAATATTATTGCAGATAATGCAGAGAAATTAGATTCTACTATTATTTACAGTAGAGATTTCAATTATGATTTCTTCGGATTTAAAACATTAGAACGTTCATATTTATTGAAATTAAATGGAAACATCGTAGAAAGACCACAACACATGCTAATGCGTGTTTCTATTGGAATCCATTTAAATGATATTGATGAAGCTATTGCTACTTATGAATTAATGAGTAAGAAGTTCTTTACACATGCTACACCTACTTTATTTAATGCTGGTACGCCAAAACCACAAATGTCTTCATGTTTTTTATTACAAATGCAAGACGATAGTATAGATGGAATCTATGACACCTTAAAACAAACTGCTAAAATTTCACAATCAGCAGGAGGAATTGGATTGTCTATTCATAACGTACGTGCTACAGGATCTTATATTAGAGGAACTAACGGTACTTCTAACGGAATTGTACCAATGCTAAAGGTATTTAACGATACAGCTCGTTACGTAGATCAAGGAGGAGGAAAACGTAAAGGATCTTTTGCAATGTACATAGAACCTTGGCATGCAGATATTTTTGAATTCTTAGATTTAAAAAAGAATCACGGAAAAGAAGAAATGAGAGCACGTGATTTGTTTTACGCAATGTGGATGCCAGATTTATTCATGAAAAGAGTTCAGGAAGATGGAAGCTGGACATTAATGTGTCCAAACGAATGTCCACATTTATTTGATACCTATGGAGATGAGTTTGAAAAATTATATGAAGGATACGAAAAAGTAGGAAAAGGAAGAAAAACAATTAGAGCAAGAGAGCTTTGGGAGAAAATTTTAGAATCTCAAATAGAGACGGGAACTCCATATATGCTCTATAAAGATGCGGTAAACCGAAAGTCTAATCACAAGAATTTAGGAACTATTCGTTCTTCTAACTTGTGTACAGAAATTATGGAGTATACAGCAAATGACGAAGTAGCCGTTTGTAACTTAGCTTCTATTGCATTGCCAATGTTTATTAGTGAAAATGAAAAAGGTGAAAAGTATTTCAATCACAAAAAGTTATATGATGTCACTAAAAAAGTGATTAGAAACTTAGACACTGTAATTGATAGAAATTACTATCCAGTAAAAGAAGCAGAAAACTCTAATTTCCGTCACAGACCTGTTGGTTTAGGAGTGCAAGGATTAGCAGATGCTTTTATTATGCTACGTTTACCGTTTACTTCTGATACTGCAAAAAAACTAAATCAAGATATTTTTGAAACGCTTTATTTTGCATCGGTACAATCTTCTATGGAGATAGCTAAAGCAAAAGAACCATATTCTACATTTAAAGGTTCTCCAATGTCAGAAGGAGAGATGCAATTTAACATGTGGGGAATTAATGACGAAGATTTAAGCGGAAACTGGGATTGGAAAAAATTACGTAAAAACGTCATCAAACACGGAGTTAGAAACTCGTTATTAGTAGCACCAATGCCAACAGCTTCTACTTCTCAAATCCTTGGAAACAATGAAGCGTTTGAGCCATATACTTCTAACATTTATACTAGACGTGTATTATCAGGAGAGTTTATCGTGGTAAATAAACACTTACTAGAAGATTTAGTAGAGATGGATTTATGGGATAACGATATGAAAGAAGAGATCATGCGTGCAAACGGATCAATTCAACATATTGATAAAATTCCACAAGATTTAAAAGATTTATACAAGACTGTTTGGGAAATGAGTATGAAAGATATCATTGATATGGCTCGCCATAGAGGATATTTTATCGATCAATCTCAATCGTTGAATCTATTTATGCAAGATGCAGATTTTGCAAAATTAACATCAATGCATTTCTACGGATGGAAATCTGGATTAAAAACAGGAATGTATTATCTAAGAACCAAATCGGCAGTAAATGCGATTCAGTTTACACTTTCAAAAGAAAAGAAAGAAGTAACAAAAGAAGAAGAAGCACCAGCAACAATCTCTACTGATGGACCAATGTCTGCAGCAGAATTTAAAGCAATGGTAGATGCCTCTAAGAATGGAGCACCAGATGACGATTGCTTAATGTGTGGATCTTAGAAATTGTTTAATTAATATAAGTTTAAAAAAGAATCTCAATATATTTGGGATTCTTTTTTGATTTATGGAGGTTTTACAAGAATCAAAAACTAAAAAATATATTACCTATGATGAACTGGGAACAATTACTTTCTTTAAAACGATTTGGCGATACAGAAAAACGTCCAAGAGCAAAACAAGATGAAACTCGTTTAGGTTTTGAAGTAGATTTTGATAGAATTATTTTTTCAGAAGCTTTTAGAAGTTTGCAAGACAAAACGCAGGTCATTCCATTATCGGAAACAGATTTTGTACATACTAGACTTACGCACAGTTTAGAAGTTTCTGTAGTAGGAAGAACTCTTGGAAGAAGAGTGGGTAAAGTCTTGTTAGAAAGACATCCAAACTTACAAGAATTAGGATATACATTTAATGATTTTGGAGCCATTGTAGCGGCAGCTTCCGTAATGCATGATATTGGAAATCCGCCTTTTGGTCATTCTGGAGAAAAAGCCATTGGAGAATATTTTAAATCAGGCAACGGAGCTCAATACAAAGAAGAATTAACCGCAAAAGAATATCAAGATTTAATCGATTTTGAAGGAAACGCCAACGGATTAAAAATTCTAACAGAGAGTAGAGAAGGAATTAATGGAGGCTTACGCCTCTCTTACGCAACCTTAGGGGCTTTTATGAAGTATCCAAAGGAATCGCTGCCAAAGAAACCAACGACTCATATAGCTGATAAAAAGTACGGATTCTTTCAATCAGAAAAAGAAGCGTTTTTAGACATTGTAGAAGATTTAGGATTGCTCAATAAATCGCAAACAAAAGATATCAGTTATCACAGACATCCATTAACCTTTTTAGTAGAAGCTGCGGATGATATTTGTTACACCATTATAGATTTTGAAGACGGAATTAACTTAGGCTTAATAGAAGAAGAATTTGCGCTAGAATACTTAATCAAATTGGTAAAAAACTCTATTGATACCGCTAAATATCATTCTCTTAAATTTAAAAAAGACAGAATTAGTTATTTGCGTGCTTTGGCTATAAATACACTTATAAATGAAGCAGTAGAAATATTTTTAGCCAACGAAACTGAAATTTTAAAAGGAACATTTGAAAATTCTTTATTAGATAAATGTACCTATGAAGCACAGATTAACGACATACTAAAAATTAGTGTTTCAAAAATATACATGAGTCAAGAAGTTGTAGAGAAAGAAGTAGCAGGATATAAAATCATAGCCGATTTATTAGACATTTTTGTAACCGCGCTTAATAATAATCAAACCGGTAAGCCAACTAATTATGACAAGCTATTACTCAACTTACTTCCCAACGAATTTATGATTGAGACAAGTTCTACCTATAAAAGAATCATGTCTATATGCTCCTATGTGTCGAGAATGTCTGATAGTTATGCGATTAGAATCCATAAGAAAATACAAGGAAGTATTATATAAGCAATTCAAAATCCTTAAATTCGTAAAAAATTAAAAACCTCTAAAATGAAGAAAAAATTATTATTTGTAATATGTTTAATTCTTGGAACTGCAGCAGTAGTTTTCTATTTAAATGATAAAAATGAAACAACAGATAAAAGCAAACAACTAGCAGCTTTTTTAGCAGAACATCCATACTCAAAAAGAGAACTATTAACTAAAGAGCAGTTAAAAGAAATTCCAAAACAAGACAGACCAGATTTAGCTTTTGAACAAGATTTTTTAAGAACATTAGACCCTGCAACTGGAAATGTTCCAAGGGAAAGACTTTTTGATGTTATGAGAACGTTTAATCAATTGTCAAGAGATGCCGAAACAGTAGATTTTAACTGGGAGACCAGGGGACCTTTAGATGTTTCAGGAAGAACAAGAGGAGTCTTTTTTGACCCTAATGATGTTGAAAACAAAAAAGTTTTTGCTGGCGGAGTAAGTGGAGGAATTTGGATGAATTCTGATATCACTGATGAAAATATTTCTTGGGTACAAGTGGAGGCTGGATTACCAAACTTTGCTATTTCTGCGATGGATTTTGATCCAGTAGTAACAACAAATTTTTACGCAGGTACCGGAGAAGGTTGGGGGAATATTGATGCCGTAAGAGGTGCAGGTATTTATAAATCTTCTGATGGAGGAGCATCTTGGTCAATACTAAGTTCTTCAATTTCGTTTCAATATGTATATGATTTAGTAGTTAGAGATGAAGGCGGAAGTCAAGGTGTTATTTATGCAGCTGCAAGAATTGGAAACGATACAGATACATTTAGATCAGATGATGGAGGTGTTACCTGGACAACAGTTACCACATTACCTCATAGAGATCTAGAAATTGGACCAGATAATACTATTTGGGCAGGAGGAGCTAATGGGGATATTTTTAGTTCAACAGATGGTACTACATGGAATGAAGTTTATACTTCCAATAACCGAAGAGTAGAATTAGCAGTTGCACCTTCAAATTCAGATGTTGTTTATGCTTTAGTTGAAAGTGGAAATGCTTTACAAGAAATTGTAAAGACTACTGATGGTGGTACAAATTGGGTAAATGTATCAGAACCTAGAGATGTTAATGATGGTTCTGTTCCATCAACTGATTTTACTAGGGGACAAGCTTGGTATGATTTAATTGCAGTAGTAAATCCGGCGGATGAAAATGAAGTACATGTTGGAGGGGTGAATACATTCAAAACTTCAGACGGAGGAACTACTTGGGAAAAAACTTCAAGTTGGAGTAATGGATGGGATAATTCAGTCAGTTTTGTTCATGCTGACATTCATAATGTTATTTATAGACCAGGAAACAATGCGATTCTTTATGCAACTGATGGAGGTATTTTTTATGCGCCAGATGCATCACTAATCCCAACCAGTGGACCAAATGCTTACACAACAGGGATATTTCCAAGAAATAGAAACTATAATGTAACTCAATTCTATTCTGCAGCAATAGACCCAGTTAATACCAATGCTTTTGTAGGTGGAACTCAAGATAATGGAAGTCCTTATTTTAACTCTCCTGGAATCGATGACACACAAGATTTTAGTGGAGGAGATGGTGGATTTGCTTTTATTGATCAGACTGCAATTTTAAATTCAGGTACTGATGGATCTTATTATATTGTTTCAAATACAGGAAATTCATATAGATTACAAGATTTTAATGATAGCAGATTTAATATTTCAATACTGAATACATCAGCAGGGAGTTTTATTAATCCAGCTGATTATGATGATGTTAACAATATTCTATACTCTAACAATAGTGGTTCTAGTATGTCTATAACAACTCTTAATGCAGATAACACACCACAAGCATCAGGAGGAGGTAATGTCTTTACAGGATCTAGTCAAAATGTTAATGTTAATGGATTAGGAGGTGGTGCTATTACCCATATTAGAGTTTCTCCATATAATGAATCTAATAGAGCAGTATTTATAGGTACAAGCGCAGGAGTCATAGTAAAGAGAACTGCAGATGGTTCGGAAACAGTAATTAATAATGGGACTGTAGCTGGTGCTGTATCTAGTGTTGAAGTTGGTGCTTCAGATGATGAATTATTGGTAACCTATTCTAATTTTGGAGTTATGAGTGTAATATATACTTCTGATGGAGGTACTACATGGGATGATAAAGAAGGTAATTTGCCAGACATGCCAGTAAGATGGAGTTTGTTCAATCCTTTAGATAGAAATGAAGTGATTCTGGCAACGGAAGCCGGAATTTGGAGAACTTCAGATATTACAGCAACAACACCAACCTGGAACCCAGTATCTGCAGGTATGGGAGCAGTAAGAGTAGATATGTTGCAGTATAGAGAAAGTGATAATGTAGTTTTAGCAGCAACTCATGGTAGAGGAATGTTTACTTCTGTTTTTACTGCAGACGTGGCCTCTGTAGATGATGTTCTTTCAGATAAAAAAGTATTTACAGTATATCCAACCATATCGAATGGTGAATTCACGGTGTTTGCTAAGAATGAATTAGGGAATTCTCAAATTCTTATTTTTGATATAACAGGAAGACAGGTTTTTAATTCTAAATTGAATTTTAGTCAAAACGAAAACCAACAAGTATCTGTTAATCTGAGATCGGGAACTTATATTGTCAATATAATAGATCAAAATAAAAGAAAATCATCTGAAAAAATTATTATCAGATAGATTCATAAGAAACTAAAAGGCTGTTATTAAAGACAGCCTTTTTTTTATTAAAAAGTACGATTTTAAAAACGATGGATACCATTCAATAAGACTTTGGTACGACTATTGATTTTATTTAAAAACATCTAAAAAGACATGAAACTTAAAGTTATTCTAATAGCCTTTATAACGATTTTTCTGACCAATTGTAAAAGTAGTCAGTTTGATGCTAAACCACCTTTTAGCATTAGTAGTGCAACCTATAATGAATGGGTTGGCGGACAAGAAGGTGTTAGTGGAATACGTTTAGTTTTTAATCTAAATTCAAAACAAACGATAAAGTTTCTGAAAGTTTATTTTAATAAAAGAGAAGCGATTTTAGAAGCTAAAGAAAAAGAAGGAATAACAACTTTAATCGGAAATATCAGTACTTCAACTATAGGAAATAGTAATCTGGTAATGGATGTTGATCCAAAAAAAGAAATAAATAACGAAATACCAGAAACAAATTTTCCTTTTGATTTAAAAGAAAATGAAGCTGTTTTATCTTACTTAGAAAAAGGGGTTACTAAATTTTACAAAGTCAAAAACATTAAAAAAACAGACACAGGTTATTATCAATAGTTCAACAAAAGTTGTTGTATTGAACTTGAATCAATCCCATTGATTTTTTGAAGCTCTTCGATAGTTCCATGTTCTATAAAATTATCATTGATTCCAATAATTTTGATAGTGTTTTTATAATTATGACTGGCAGCAAATTCTAGAATAGCAGTACCAAAACCAGCTTTTTGAACTCCATCTTCTACAGTGATAATCTTTTCAAAATCATTAAAAATTTGATGAAGTAATTTCTCATCTAAAGGTTTTGCAAATCGCAAATCAAAATGTGCAATTTCAGGAAGGTCTTTAATCGCTTCCGTAACATTTTTAGAAATGGTTCCTAAAGATAAAACAGCGATATTTTCACCTTCTTGCAAACAAACTCCCGTTCCTATTTTAATAGTTTCAAAAGGTTTTTTCCAATCTACCAAAACACCTCTCCCCCTCGGGTAACGAATAGCGATCGGGTTTTGTAATCCTAATTGAGCAGTATATAAAATATTTCGTAATTCAATTTCATTTCTTGGGGCACAAACTATCATATTTGGAATTGCTCTCATATAGGCAATATCAAAAACCCCGTGATGAGTAGCGCCGTCTTCACCAACCAACCCTGCTCTATCTAAACAAAAAACAACAGGAAGGTTTTGTAAAGCAACATCATGTATTACTTGATCGTAAGCTCTTTGCATAAAAGTAGAATAGATATTACAAAAAGGAATCATTCCTTGTGTCGCCATTCCAGCAGCTAAAGTCACTGCGTGTTGTTCTGCAATTCCTACATCAAAAGTTCTTTCAGGAAATTCTTCCATCATCATTTTTAACGAACTCCCAGTAATCATTGCTGGGGTAATACCAATAATCTTATGATTATTTCTAGCCAATTCTACAATCGTTTCGCCAAAAACATCTTGATATTTAGGAGGAAGTATTTCATTGCTTTTAGGAGCTAATTCTCCTGTTTTAGCGTCAAATTTACCCGGCGCATGATATTTTACTTGATCTTGTTCAGCCTTCAATAATCCTTTTCCTTTAGTGGTAATTACATGTAAAAACTTTGGGCCTTTTTTATTTTTTAATCGATTTAATTCTTTCAATAAACCATTCAAATCGTGTCCATCAATTGGACCAGAATAATCAAAATTTAACGCACGAATGATATTGTTCTTTGCGAGTGATTTATCTGTTTTGACTTTGGTTAAATATTCCTTTAAAGCTCCAACCGAAGGATCAATTCCGATGGCATTATCATTTAGAATTATGAGTAGATTGGTATCGCTAACTCCAGCATGATTTAGGGCTTCAAAAGCCATTCCGCTAGCAATAGAAGCATCTCCAATAACAGCAATATGATGTTTTTCTTTTTCTCCTTTTAAAGAAGAAGCGATAGCCATTCCAAGGGTAGCCGAGATGGAGGTAGAAGAATGCCCAACGCCAAAGCATCGTATTTGCTTTCATCAATTTTAGGAAATCCTGAGATACCATTAAGCTGTCTGTTGGTATGAAAAATATGCTTTCTACCAGTTAAAATTTTATGTCCGTATGCTTGATGACCCACATCCCAGACTAACAAATCATTTGGGGTATCAAATAAATAATGTAAAGCAATAGTAAGCTCTACAACCCCCAAACTAGCGCCTAAATGACCTTGTTTGGTAGCGACAACATCAATAATAAATTCGCGTAACTCCTTTGCCAATTTTGGCAACTGATCTGTAGCTAATTTTCTAAGATCTGATGGATATTCTATGTTATTTAGTAAGGATTTCATTATTGAACAAAAATACGATTTTACAACTCAAAAGATATTTGTAATATTGAATAAATATTTTCTGAAATGATTCAACCTTTTGACGACACCTACTTTATGAAAAAAGCTTTGGAAGAAGCTGAAATTGCTTTTGATAAAGGAGAAGTTCCTGTGGGTGCTGTAATTGTTATGAAAGATAGGATTATTGCAAGAGCGCATAATTTAACAGAAACCTTAAATGATGTAACAGCACATGCAGAAATGCAAGCGTTTACAGCAGCAGCAGATTTTCTTGGCGGAAAGTATTTAAAAGAATGTACACTCTATGTTACCTTAGAACCTTGTCAAATGTGTGCAGGTGCTAGTTACTGGACCCAAATAAGTAAAATTGTATACGGAGCATCAGAACCACAAAGAGGGTTTAAAAATTTAAACACAACCTTGCACCCTAAAACGAAAGTGGTGAAAGGAATTTTACAAAATGAATGCAGTCAATTGATGAAACGTTTTTTTGTTGAAAAAAGGAACTTGAATTAATTGCCTACTTCTTATTTAGCCAAGAATTTCTTGTTTTTATCATGTATTCTGTTAGCTCAGTACCCTTACTTTCATAAGTTTTGATAGTATATTTAGGGTCTTTTCCCAAGCTAACTTTTACGATTTTTTCATTTCCAAAACGATTGATCACTAAAATCATTTGATCAGTTCGCGTCAATTTTTCTTGAAGAGAATCAAATGTGATTTTTTCATTAAGTTTTTTTCCATTAACAGCTATAATTTTATCACCTGAATCTAAACCTGCTTTATAAGCAGGGCTATTCATAGTAGGTTCGCCATCTATAACTCCATCAGTAACTTTTGCTCCAAAAAAAGATGTTTTATTAACTCGACTTAAATTGAGACCTACATCAGCCAATAAATCGAAATATTTTGGCATTTTACTATCATAGATATAGTTGTTAAAGAAATTATCTGCGAATTCTTTTCCAGCATATTCGTTTAATGATTCGTGCAAATTAGCAAGGGTATAAGGAATTTCATTCTTCCCATACTTCTTCCAAACCAACTTCATATAATCATCTAAGTTCAATTGTTGATAGTTATTTCGTAATGAAAGATCTAATGCTAAACCTAACACACTTCCATAAGAATAATAGGAGATAAACGTATTACCTCTATTGACAGGATCTACAGATTTAGCAGCATCAACAAAAGGAGCTTGATAACTCATTTCTATCGGATTGAAGAATTTTCTGCCCGGAGAGTTCCAAACATAATTGAAGGCTTTATTTAAACCATCTACATATTCTTCGACAGTTTTTACTTCTGCTCTACATAGTATTAAATCTGTATAGTAACTAGTAAACCCCTCTGCAAACCATAATTCACCACTCATATTAGCTTGTTCAAAATTAAAAGGCTCTAAAGACTGTGGACGAATTCGTTCTACATTCCAAGCATGGAAAAACTCATGAGAAACAGTCCCTATAGCACCGCCTTCAGCCAAACTATTCGTAGAGGTTAAAATGGTAGAATTTCTATGTTCCATTCCGTCACCACTTGCATTTGCGATGTAACATCCTAAGAAGGTATATTCACCAAAATCAAACGTTGGCAATTCGCCAAAAACAGCTTTTTCTTGTAAAACAATTGCTTTTACATCTTCAAAATAATCATCTAATTCTGCATCTGTTCCATTGTGATGAAGTGCAAAGTTTATTTTTTGAGAACCTACTTCAAACGAACGAATCTGATGATTACTTAATTCTGTAGGGCTGTCCATAAAGTATTGTAAGTTGGGTGCCGAATACTTGTTTTCAGGTTCTTTTTTTAATTGAGTTGCAATTTTCCAATTTAAATCTTTTCTTGTATTGAATGTAACTTCAATAGGACTTTCTGATTTTGAAGGAGCATACATAAAAGTGGCAGGAATGTTTAAATGCGCATGAGTTTCATCAACTTGAGAGTAAGTTCCATCACCTCTATTTGCAAACAAGGTATATGAAACATGTACAGTTCCATCGTGTCCATCAACAACCCACTGATAAGGATCAGGTCTTGTAATTACTAATTTTTCACCAAGACTATTGGTTACTTTTACATTATATACATTCTTTGCAAATTCATGTAGAGCATATCTTCCTGGAGAAGTTCTACTCATTCTAAAGGCAAATTTACCAGGCTTTACATCAGAGAATATTACTTGAATTTCTGCTTCGTGATGTACTGCGTTAGCAAATGAAATTTCATAAGCGACAGCAGATTCTTCTATTGAATTTTTTTCTGAGCAAGAAGCTAAAAAAAAGAATAATGAAATAACTAACAAGTGTTTGAATTGAATGCGCATGATGTTGTTTTTTAATTCTCCCAAAACTACGTAAAAACCACTTATTTTTTAAGATTATTTTATTACGTTTTTACAAGAAAAAGGGGTTTTTACTTTGTGGATTAATGAAGCTTGGAACTCTTTGAAACGGTTATTGTTTGACCATTAGCTAACTGCAGTTCAAAAGATTTCTTGGTACGAACTGTTTTTCGTTGGAATTGGTCTAAAGAGCAAAAATCTGTAAATTTTTTACCTTCGTAGCTTATAACTTCATCTCCTTGGCGAACTCCCATATTCCAAACGTCACTTTCTACTTCGATACGCATAATTCGCATTTTACCATTAGAATACATTACTGAGCAAGAAAAGCTGCTATAAGATTGATTAATCTTAGAGGAAGAAACATACAATTGATCATTTTTTAAATTTAAAAACAGTGTTTTTTCTTTCCATAAACGATTTCCTATTTTAGAAGATTTCTGATTGTTGTAGTACATCAATGGAGATAAATTGACACTTTTTGAAGTGATATTTTGAAACTGAAAAACCGTAGGCTGCGAAGCTGTTAAGATTCCATTCACATCGAAACTTCCACTGTAAAAGGTTGCCTGAGGAAGTTCATCAAGATTGGTTAAATTATAATTTCGTTTCGACACATTAGAAGATCCTCCAGCTCCAGTATCCAATAAAAAACGTAATCGATTACTTTTAACTTTTAAGAAAACAATAGGTCTGTTATTTCGAAACTCAAAATCTAATGGATGCATAGTCTCTACCTTTTTTGGAAAGTGATTTGCTGGATGCATAATTAATATCTTATTCTTGTAATCAATCGTCCAGTTAAATTCTTTAATGATGTCTACACCTAAAATTCCGTCTACCTGATAACAAGAAAAAATGCTGTTCTTTGGGGCATTGAGAATACGGTGACCTCTAATTTTTCTACTTCCCAACGAAATAGTACCGCTTTT
>Ga0075467_10001778_pt1 | contig 17666 bp, 18 predicted proteins | sample DEB08_DNA_9_FD_75067 | JGI IMG/M metagenome (GOLD analysis project Ga0075467, IMG submission 75067) | Aqueous microbial communities from the Delaware River and Bay under freshwater to marine salinity gradient to study organic matter... | ecosystem: Environmental > Aquatic > Marine > Coastal ... | reverse complement strand
GGGCGGTGGCGCTGCGCACCTCAGGGGACAGCAGGGACAGATAAGCCTCGGCTATCACGACGGGTGCGTGGCTGGCGGGTTCCAGCGGCCAAACGGCGACCTTGCCGGAACCACGTTCGCGCAAGCGGTGCAGCATCGGGATACCCGTCAACGATTGCGCGCCCACGGCCCCTGCCCCGGCCAATTGCCACAGGGTTTTGGGCCAAAGCCCCGCTTCTCGGCCCACCAATTCGGCGGCGCGGTATTCGGCCAACTCCGGCGGATGGGCAGGTTTGGTGCGCGGCAGGCCGGGGGTTTCATCCTTTTGGCCATTGCCCCAAAACGGGCCGCCGCCAGAAAACTGGTTGTTCATTTGGGCGGCGATCTGGCGGTAATTGGTTGCATTGCGGTCCGTGTCGGTGATGCGCGCTGCCAACCAATCCCACAAGGCAAGCGCATGGGCTTGGCCTGTCAGAGTTTGCGCTAGGCCGATTGGCGCACCAAAGGCGAAATCAGCGGCTATCAGCAAACGGTGGTTTGACTGCAAGGCGGCGTCGATCAGAGCCGCCAGCCGAGTTTCGGCCTGCCTGCGCGTGGCGATATTTTCGGCCTCCACACCTGCGGCGGTAGCATGGCCCAGCCAGATAGAATCCTTGCCTAAGGTGGGTTTGCCCGCCGCCGACCAATCGACCACAATGACCTGATCAAACCTCATAACCCCACCTCTGCCGCGATAAAGTCAGCGATAGCCGCAGTGTCATCAAGGTGGAAGACCGGGCAGGTCACATCAGGCTGCGCGTTGGAGGCAACGGCGTGGACGGTCGGGTTATCGGGTGCCAGAAGCGGGCGGCCGGTTTCAAAGCGGTGCGCCTCGACCTTGGGGTGGGGGGCGGTTTTATAGCCTTCGATCAAGACCAGATCGACGGGGTTCAAGCGGGCTAGCAGATCATCCAAACTGGGTTCATCCGCACCGCGCAACTCGGTCATCAGCGCCCAGCGGACAGGGGAGGACACGATCACTTGCGCAGCACCTGCCTGACGGTGGCGAAAGCTGTCACGGCCCGGATGGTCAATATCGGTGGCGTGATGGGCGTGCTTGATGGTGGAGACAGTTATCCCGCGCGCCGCAAACTCAGCGACAAGCCGTTCCATCAGCCCGGTTTTGCCTGCGTTTTTATACCCCGTGACGCCGTAAAGTTTCATGCTTGCCCCAATAGCCTTTCAGCTTGGACAATATCTTCTGGCGTGTTGATGTTGAAGAACGGATCAAAGGGGTGGCTTGGAAATTCTGCGGTGCCTGCATTATGGCTGTCCGTCCAGAGCACGATTTTGCGTAGACCCCCAGTCAAGGCCGTGCGCAGATCGTGGCGCAAGGCGGTGGGCCAAAGGCCAAAGGTGGGTTGGCGGTGAAGTTTGCCGGAATCGTCGGTGCTGGCAGCAAGGCAGAGGCCAGAGGGGCCTGCATTTGCAATCAGCCGTTGGGCCAGATCGGCGGGGAAAAACGGGGTGTCGGCGGCGGCGGTGATGATGGCCGTAGCCCCAAGGCTTGCGGCCCAATCTAGGCCTGCTAGCACCCCCGCCAAAGGGCCGGGATGGTCGGGCAGGCTGTCGGGCAAAACGGGCAAGCCAAATTCGGCAAGCCGTGCAGGGTCGCCATTGGCATTGATCGCAAGCGGCGCGCATTGGGCGGACAGGCGGGTGATCACATGGTCGATCAACCGCATGCCACCAACCATGCGCAACCCCTTGTCGCCGCCGCCCATGCGGGTTGCGCGACCACCTGCAAGAATGATGCCGGGCAAGGTCATGCTGCCGCCCCGTGCCATGCCTGCAATTGGCCAAATGTGGTCTTGGGGTCTGCAAGGGAACGGGTGGGTAGGATAAAGGCTGCGCCGACAAAAAGGTCGATGACAACCAGCACACAGTCCGACGCGCGGCGCTGCCAAGGCCGCAGCAAAACGCCTGAGGCGCGGGCGATACCTTCGGCCATGTCGTCTTTGGTCAACCCAAAGTGCGAAGTGATTGTGTCAGTCATCGCCCCCCCCTTTGCGGCCATCTTTGCGGCCTTCCTCCGTTTGGGCGGCAGGGTCGGCGTCGCGGATCAAACGATCCTCACCCGACAGGCAGACAAAGCGCTGGCCGCGCATCCGGCCAATCAGGGTCAGGCCCACTTGGCGTGCGATTTCCACTCCCCAAGCTGTAAAGCCGGACCGAGAGGCCAACACCGGAATACCCATCAGCGCCGTCTTGATCACCATTTCCGAGGTGAGCCGCCCAGTGGTATAAAGGATTTTATCGGCCGCTTCGATGTTGTGTTGGAACATGAAACCACTGATTTTATCGACCGCGTTATGGCGGCCCACATCCTCCATATAAACCAACGGGGTGTCAGCTTGGCACAAGGTGGTGCCGTGGATCGCACCCGCCTCAAGGTACAGCGATGGCACCGTATTGATTTGATGCGCCAGCGCGTAAAGCCAAGAGGTGCGGATAGGGGTGGCGGGCAAGGTCAGCCCCTCTAACCCTTCCATCATATCGCCAAAAACGGTGCCCACGGCACAGCCCGATGTGCGGGTTTTCTTTTTGACTTTTTCCTCATAGCTGGTTTGGCGCTGGGTGCGGACGACAACCGTTTCAATCTCTTCATCATAGTCGATACCCGTGACCACATCATCGGATCGCAGCATGCCTTGGTTGCGCAAAAACCCGAGGGCAAGGTATTCTGGATAATCGCCAATCGTCATTGCCGTCACGATTTCTTGGGCGTTCAGATAGATAGTCAAAGGACGTTCTTCGACCACAGACAGGGTCACGGTGGCACCCGTGTGGTCGGCACCCGAAATCGCGCGGGTCAAGCGCGGGTCGGTCGGGTTGGGCAGGATCGGGAAGTCAGGGGTCATCGGGTGCTTTCATCGGCTGCCTGCATCTTGTATGCCAAGATACGCAGTTGCAAGAGGGTCGCGATGCTGGGTTTTGTCACAAGTGGAGAGCGCGGCCAAGCCGATATGGTTTTGGCCGAGGTGGCAGCGCAGTTGCGCGCCCAAGGTGTAGCACTGGCGGGTGTGGTGCAGGTGAATGAAGAATTCGACCCCGCGCGGCCTTGCCATATGGATTTGCATATTCTGACCGGGACAGACGTGGTGCGGATTAGCCAGAACCTTGGGGCGTTGTCCAAAGGCTGCCGCCTTGACCCGGCGGGGCTAGAGCAAGCGGTGGGGTTGGTGGCGCAAGCGTTGGATGCGGGGCCGGACCTGTTGATCGTGAATAAATTCGGCAAGCAAGAGGCGGATGGACGCGGTTTTCGCCCGCTGATCGGGCAAGCCCTGGCGGCGGGTATTCCGGTTTTGACGGCGGTGAGTACAACCAACCGGCCCGCTTTCGAGACCTTTGCCGAAGGATTGGGTGTGGCGCTTGAGTGCCGCGCAGAGGCGATTTTGCAGTTTTGCAGAGATCATACAAAGGGCGACACATGACAATAACACAGCCCCAATCGCGCCGGATTGTCTGTATGGGTGAGGCGATGGTGGAAATGGCGCCAAGTGCGGCGTCAGGCGATTACAAGATGGGCTTTGCCGGCGATACGCTGAACACTGCGTGGTATTTGCAGCGGGCGGTATCGGGGGGGGCAGTGACTGGCTGGACGGTAGATTATCTGACCGCTGTAGGCCAAGACGCCGTGTCGGACCGACTGGTCAGGTTTATCGGTGACGCAGGCATTGGCACGGAACATGTGGCGCAAGTGCCGGGTCGGACGATAGGGCTTTATTTGATCGAGTTGAAAGATGGCGAGCGCAGCTTTTCTTATTGGCGCGGGCAATCGGCGGCCCGGTTGCTGGCCGATGATGCCACTCGTTTGGCACAGGCATTTGACGATGCAGGGATTGTCTACCTGTCGGGTATCACGCTGGCCGTGCTGGAAGGGGAAGGGCGCGCGAACCTTTATGCCGCGCTAACGCAGGCGCGGGCAGCAGGCGCGCGGGTGGTGTTTGACCCGAACCTGCGACCACGGCTGTGGCCGGATACGGCCGTCATGTGCCGTGTGGTGATGGAAGCGGCGCGTTTGTCGGATATCGTTTTACCTTCGCATGAGGATGAGGCTGCGTTTTTTGGTGACGCCGATGTGCAGGCGACGGCGGACCGCTATGCCAATGCGGGTGCAGGCTTGGTTGTGGTAAAGAATGGCGGGGGTGAGATGCTGACCCGCGACGGTGTGACCTATGCCCGACATGCGCCGGAAGTGGTGGACCGCATAGTCGATACCACGGCGGCAGGCGACAGTTTCAATGCAGGTTTTTTGGCGGCTTGGCTGGCCGGGGGCGATGTTGCGGAATCGGTACGCAGCGGGGCGCGGCTGGCGGCGCAAGTGATCGGCCAGCGCGGCGCGTTGTGTGAGGTAAGCGGTTAGGCTGCGAGGCGAGGGGGCTATTTGCCCCCCCTTCTACCTATGGCCGCCGCGCAGTAGGTATTTTTGCCAAGATGAAATTGGCGCGGGTTAGCCCCGTCCGATATAGGGCATCGCACTTGCCATGATGGTCATGAATTGGACATTGGTATCCAGCGGCAGGTTGGCCATATGCAAGACTGATTGCGCCACTTGTTTTACATCCATCACAGGCTCTACCGCCATGGTGCCATTGGCTTGGGGCACGCCTTTGGTCATCGCCACGGCCATATCTGTCAGCGCATTGCCGATGTCGATTTGACCGCAGGCGATGTTGAACGGGCGGCCATCCAGCGACAGCGTGCGCGTCAGGCCCGTCACCGCATGTTTGGACATGGTATAAGGGGCCGATCCAGGGCGCGGCACCGCAGCCGAGATGGAGCCGTTGTTGATAATGCGCCCGCCCATCGGGTTTTGGGTCCGCATATGCCGGAAGGCCGCGCGGGCGCATAGAAACATACCGGTGATGTTGACGTTGGACAGATGCAACCAATCCTCGACCTTGATCTCATCAATCAAGGTTGATGGCAGCGATGCGCCGGCGTTGTTGAAGAGCGCATCTAGGCGCCCCCAAGTCTTGGCAGCCTTGTCAAAGGCGGCGTCGACCTGAGCCGGATCGGTGACATCGCACGGCAAAACAAGCGCATTAGGGTTGCCCGCCGCCGTTTCTTGCAATGGACCTTCGCGACGCCCGATGAGCCCGACTTGCCAGCCTGCTACCAAAAACGCCTGCGCCGTTGCGCGGCCAATGCCCGAACCGGCCCCCGTGATGAGGATTGTATTGGTCATATGAACCCTTTTTCTGCCAGAGAATTAATGGTTGTCGCGCGGTAAATCCTTGACCACGCGGTGATAGCTGGTTGCCAGTTCCAAACACCCGCCTTCTGCCAATTGACCAACATGGGTGCGGTAGATTTCTTGCCACGGCGTTTGATGGTGGAGTACGGGCGCCACCCAATCGGCGCGGCGTTTGGCCCATTCGGCCTCATCAACCAAGGCGTTCATCGTGCTGGCGTTCAAATCCAGCCGCACGCGGTCGCCGGTTTTCAACAGCGCAAGACCACCACCCACCACCGCCTCGGGTGAGGCGTTCAGAATCGAGGGGCTTTCTGATGTGCCGGACTGGCGACCATCGCCAACCGTGGGCATATGGTTGATGCCTGCTTTGATCATCGCATCCGGCGGTTGCATATTCACCACCTCCGCCGATCCGGGGTATCCGACGCAGCCCACATTGCGGATGAACAGTATACAGGTCTCATCAATCTTTAGCGCAGGGTCGTTGATGCGGTCGTGGTAATCCTCTGGCCCTTCAAACACAATCGCGCGGGCCTCGTGGACATTTTCGGCCCCCGGTTTGGACAGGAAACGCGCGCGGAAATCGGTGGAAATCACGCTGGTTTTCATGAGCGCGCTATCGAACAAGTTGCCAGACAACACCAAGAACCCCGCGTTTTGGCGCATCGGTTTGTCATAGGGCAAGATTACATCGGTATCGCGGCTGCGCCATTTGCCCACGGTTTCTGACACAGGCTTGCCTGCGGCGGTCATCGCATCGCCGTGCAAACGGCCTGCGGCAAACAGTTCGCCCATAATGGCAGGGACACCGCCGGCGCGGTAAAAACTTTCGCTCAGGTATTTGCCCGCGGGTTGGATATTGGCCAAAAGTGGCACGTCAAATCCATGTTTTTGCCAATCGGTCACATGCAATTCCACGCCTGCATGGCGCGCAATGGCTTGCAAATGCGGCGGCGCGTTGGTTGACCCCCCGATGGCCGAATTCACCACAATCGCGTTTTCAAACGCCTTGCGGGTCAGAATGTCTGACGGCTTCAGATCTTCCTCAACCATCGCCACAATACGCCTGCCGGTTTCATAAGCCATGGCCATACGTTCGCGGAACGGCGCAGGGATAGCCGAATTGCCCGGCAGCGACATGCCCAGCGCTTCGGCCATCGCATTCATCGTGCTGGCGGTGCCCATCGTGTTGCAATGGCCCAAAGAGGGGGCCGACGAACAAACACGCGACATGAATTCTTCAAGGTCAATCTTGCCATCGGCCAGCAAACGCCGACTTTCCCAAACGATGGTACCCGACCCCGTGCGTTCGCCATTCCACCAACCGTCCAACATCGGGCCACCGTTCAGCGCGATGGCGGGCAAGTCTACAGTCGCTGCGCCCATCAGCATGGCAGGCGTGGTTTTATCACAGCCAGTTGTCAGCACCACACCGTCCAGCGGATAGCCGTGCAGCACCTCAACCAATGACAAATACGCAAGGTTGCGGTCCAGCGCCGCCGTCGGGCGCTTGCCGGTTTCTTGAATCGGATGTACCGGAAATTCCATCGGAACCCCACCTGCATCGCGGATGCCCGCTTTGATCCGGTCCATCAAGAACACATGGATCTTGTTGCACGGCGCAAGGTCTGAACCGGTTTGCGCAATCCCGATCACCGGGCGATTGCCCTGCAATTCGCCGCGCGTGTACTCTTGGTTCAAATAGCGCTCCAGATACAGCGCCGTCATGCCCGGATTGTTGGGGTTGTCGAACCATTCTTGAGAACGGTATTTTTTGCGTGCGCGTGTATCGGACATGATTTCGCTTTCTTACGGGTAGGGATGTGAATTTGGCATGATTTCGGTTGCAGATTGAGGGCATATTGAGGTTTGGTATACCAAAGCGCAAGCCTGATCCTATGCCGCACTTGCATGGTTTCAAATAATGAGAATTAGGGCCACATATTGAAACTTGTTAGCAATCGCCGTGCGTATATGCAAGGTCTGCGCGATTGTGCGCCCTTTGTCGTGATCGTCATCCCCTTCTCGGCGATGTTTGGCATGGTGGCGACCGATGCAGGGTTAAACATCCTGCAAGTGATTGCCATGTCCGCGATCGTGATTGCCGGATCAGCACAGTTCACCGCCCTCAGCCTGCTGCAAGAAGGCGCGCCGGTGTTTGTCGTGCTACTGGCGTCTTTGGCGGTGAATATGCGCATGGCGATGTATTCGGCGGCCCTTGTCCCGCATCTGGGGGCTGCACCCATGCGACTGCGCATGCTGATGGCCTATGTGATGGTCGATCAAACCTTTGCCGTGTCCGTGCAAACCTTTGATGCCAAACCCGACATGCCGCTGGGGGATAAGATCAGCTATTACTTTGGCTGCGTCACCGTTGTGTGCATTCCTTGGTATATCTGCACCTATCTGGGGGCGGTTCTGGGGCAATTGATTCCACCGTCCTTGTCGCCCGATTTCGCGGTGCCGATCTGCTTTATCGCAATCTTTGCGCCCATGCTGCGCAGCTTGCCGCATATCGTGGCGGCGGGTGTTTCTATCCTCGCCGCCGTGCTCTTCGCAAACCTGCCGTGGAATTTCGGCCTGATCGTGGCTGCTTTTCTTGCCATGCTGGCCGGCGCGCAGGTTGAGTTTTGGCAACGCCGCCGCAGCGCGCAAGCCGAGGGGGCAAAATGACAGCCAACATAGATACAGGCACCTTCTGGCTCGTCACAGTGCTGTTGGGCATCGGTACCTACCTGATCCGCTTTTCCTTTCTGGGCCTTTTGGGCGGGCGGCAATTGCCCGATTGGCTGCTGGTCCACCTTCGCTATGTCGGCGTGGCGGTACTTCCCGCACTCGTCACCCCAATGATTCTATGGCCCGCCGCCACCGCAGGCCAGCTCGATCCTCTGCGGATGATTGCTGCCTTGGCAGCCCTTGTGGCAGGCTGGCGGCTGGGTGTGATTTGGGCCATCGTCATGGGCATGGGCACGCTATGGGCGCTACAATACGCCTTTGGCTAAGGTCAGCTTGACGACTGATTTCATCTTGGCCCCAACGAACGTGCGACCAAAGACAGGCATGTCTTGTTTTGCATTCAATCTGAACCAGATCGAATGCAAAACGCTTTAAATACCTGCGCCGCAGGCACGCCGCCCAGGGGCGGCGCCCCTTGTCAGACCGCCCCCTTTTTCACCGCTGCTGCCAAATCCAACCCATTCAGCCCGGCTACATGGTCTGACAGGCTTGGCACATAGTCGCCGCCCTTCCCCGCTGCCTCGGCTTGGGCAAAGGCGTTGCGGATCGCAGATCCCATCGGGTTTGCCATGCCCGCCGCCATCGCCATCCCGGCGATATAGCGTGTATCTTTGGCAGCATTCTGAATGCTGAACTTATGCGCATTCACATCGCGACCCACCGCATAGGCCATAAAGCTGTCAAACATCCCGTTGGTCAGCCGTGACGATCCGATCACCCGCTGCACATCTTGCGGCGACAGCCCCGATTTCACCGCCATCACCAGCGCCTCGGAATAAAGCGCTGCATAGCCCATCCCGATAAAGTTCATCACCAATTTCATCCGATGAGCAGACCCGACCGGACCCATATGGTTGATATTGCCGGCCCATGTTCCGATCACAGGCTTAACCGTCTCAAACACTTCGGCGCTGCACCCAACCATTGCGTCCAGAGTACCCGCCGCAGCCTCCTTCGGGGTTCGGCCCAAGGGCGCGTCGACCAAGGTCATGCCAATTGCGGCCATCTCCTCGGCCAATGCGACCGTGGAATTCGGGTCGGCAGTGGTCGTGTCGATCACGATCAAGCCGGTTTTTCCACTGGCCATTATGCCGTCAGGGCCACGCAACACCGCCTCAACCGCGGGGCTATCAGGCAAGCATAGGTGTATAATGTCACAAGCCTCGGCCATCGCTTTGGGGCTTGCGGCCTCCCTCGCGCCAAGGGCCAGCACCTCGTCAACGGGCACGCGGTTGCGGTTGCCGCGCACCCACAGCGGGTATCCCTTTTTCACAAGGTTGGACGCCATGCCAACCCCCATAAAGCCAAGGCCGATAAAGCCGATCACTGGTTTGGTCATAACCTTCTCCTTTTTAAGTAAGTGCTGCCGTTTCAACGCGCCGCCGCAGCAACATCAAATCCCGTTCACGCCGCCAGATATATACCCCAGACGCGATGATGATCGCCGTGCCCAGCGCCGTGGCCCAAGTCGGCAAATTGCCAAAGATGAAATAACCCGATGCGGTGGCATAGATCACCTGAATATAGGTCATCGGCGCAAGGCTGGACGCATCGGCAAAACGGTGAGCAGCGACCGCGATGCCATGTCCTGCCGCCCCAAAAACCCCAATCAGGCACATCACCACCCAATCCACGCTTGTTGTTGGCCAAACCCACGCCGCCAACCCAAAGGGTGCCAGCGTCAACGTGGCAAGGCCTGCGGCCCAAAGCTGGCTGGTGGAATTGCTGTCTACCCCCGCCAAGCGCCGGGTCAAAACGAAATAGCTGGATGCACATAGCAGCCCGCCAAGCGACAAAAACATTGCCGGATGAAAGGCCGCCCCCCAAGGCTGCACCACCACCATAACGCCTGCGAAGCCAACCAAAATTGCCGCAACCCGCCGCACGCCAATCCGTTCGCCCAAGAAAAGCACCGACAGAATGGTGATGATGATGGGGGATGAGAAATAGATCGCCGTTGTGATGGTAATCGGCAAGTATTTCAGCGCTGCAAAATTGAAAATCGTGCTGGTCAGCAAAAACACCGCCCGCAGCAGTTGCAGTTTCGGCGCGTTGGACTGAAACGCACCCAACCCTTCACGCGGAATGAAAGCCAGCGCCGAGGCAATGAAATGCCCGGCATACCTTACAAACACCACCTGAATGACCGGAAGGCCCGACAAGATAAGCCACTTGGCCGAGGTGTCGATCGAGGTGAACATCGCCAAGGCCACGCACATCAGGCCAAGGCCCAACATGGGCTTATCCTCACGCGCGGCGGGGTTTTGCATCAGGATGCCTTTGCGATGTCATCGGCCAAAAACCAGCGTACGGTATCGGCAAATGACGCATCGGTCGCAAAGCCAAGGCGTTGCGCTTTTTCGGGCCGCACATGGCCACGCCAGCCTTTGACAATGGCTTGGATCGTCGGGTCGGGATTCCATGTGATTCGGCGGGCCGGTTCTGGGCCGGCCACAAGGGTCATGGCCGCAATCATCTCGGCCACCGTATCGGAACGCCCCGGCAGATTGATGCAGCGGTTGGTGCCGAACACAGCACCGTCCAAATTGGCGGCATGGATCAGGTTGGCAATCACCGTGCGTGGCGCGGTGTGATAAATCGGGTAATCCTTCGCTACCGGGCAGTTTGACGTTTGTCCCTGCATGGTGTCGCGGAAAATCGACGACATAAAGCTGGACGCCGCCGCATTGGGCTTGCCGGGGCGAATAGATACAGTCGGCAGCCGCAGCCCCCGCCCATCCACCATGCCACGCCGCGACATATCATTCAGCAACAACTCGCCCATCACCTTTTGCGTGCCATAGGATGTTTGTGGGTTCAACTCGACCCCGTCCACAATCACTTCCGGCTCTTCTCCGCCATGCGCCGCGATGGATGAGGCATAGACCACAACCGGGCAATTGCCCGCCGCGCGCGCCGCTTGCAAAATATGCAAGGTGCCGAACAGGTTGACTTGCAAGCCAAGGTCAAAATCTGCCTCGGCTTGCCCCGACACAATGGCAGCAAGGTGAAAGATCACGTCAAACGGCTGCGCCATCAAGGATTGCACACCCCCCGGTTGCGCGACATTGCAGGCAACGCCCGTCACGGGAAAGGGCAAGTCCAAACCCGCGGGTGCCACCACATCTGCCAAGGTGAGTGCGGTGATATTTTGCCCGCGCAACCTGCCCGATTGGCCCAAAGCGCGGGCCAGTTTTTGCCCCAAAAACCCGCCCCCGCCGGTGATTAATACCCGCATGCCGAAACCCCCGTCACATCACCGCGCCAATTTGCCACGGCACGAATTCATAGTCGCCAAGGCCTTGCGCCTCGGACTTTGTCTGTTGGCCAGATGCGACGACAAGCAGCATGTCGTAAATCTCGCGTCCCACCTGTTCCACCGTTTTGCCATCCGACAGGATCGTGCCTGCGTTGATGTCCATGTCCTCCTCCATCCGGGTGAACATTTCGGTGTTGGTGGCAACCTTCAACGAAGGCGAGGGTTTCGCGCCAAAGGCAGACCCCCGCCCTGTCGTGAACACCACCAAATTGCAGCCCGACGCGATTTGCCCCGTCACTGATGCCGGATCATAGCCGGGGCTGTCCATAAAGGTGAAACCCTTTGCGGTCACGGGTTCGGCGTATTTATAGACACCGTTCAAAGGCGTGGTGCCTCCTTTGGCTGCGGCGCCCAAGGATTTTTCCAAAATGGTGGTCAACCCGCCCTTTTTATTGCCGGGGCTGGGGTTGTTATCCATACTGCCTTTGTTGCGCTTTGTGTAATCTTCCCACCATTTGATCAGCCCGATCAGCTTTTCACCGATGGCGGGAGTCGCGGCACGCATGGTCAGCAAATGCTCGGCCCCGTAAATCTCGGGCGTTTCGGCCAGCACGCCTGTGCCACCTTGGGCCACCAGCAAATCGCAAGCATACCCCAATGCGGGGTTGGCAGTAATGCCTGACATCGCATCAGACCCACCGCATTGAAGGGCTACCATCAACTCGGACACCGGGCAGGGTTCACGCTCAAAGGCGTTGACCACGGGCAGCATGGCCATGACCTTTTCTATGCCCTTTTCCACCGTGCGGCGCAGGCCCGCGACATCTTGGATATTCATAGATTGGAACAAAGGACCGGGGGTCAGGCCATAGCTTTCGATGAGCCAGTCAATCTGCATCATCTCACAGCCCAAGCCCACAAGGACCGATCCGCCAACATTGGGATTGCGGGCATAGCCCCAGAGCACGCGCTGCAACGCCTCAAACCCCTCCCCGTCACCAGCCATGCCGCAGCCAGTGCCATGGGCGAAGGCGACAACGCCATCGACATTGGGATAGGCCGCCAGAATTTCTGGCGTGAAGTGATCGGCAATGCGGTGGGCGGCAGTGGCTGAACAGTTCACTGAGGTGAGAATCGCGATATAATTGCGCGTGCCAACCCGGCCGTTGGCGCGGCGGTAGCCCATAAAAGTATCCGTTTTCGGGACAGGTGTCACGGGGCGCAGGTTGGTGCCAAATTCATACGCCGCCTCAACATTGCGAAACTCTAGGTTATGGGTATGCACATGCTCGCCCGCCGCAATATCGGTTGCTGCATAGCCGATGATCTGCGCGTATTTGCGCACAGCCTCGCCTTTGGCAATCGCATGCAGGGCCAGTTTATGACCGCGCGGAATGGGTTGGCTGGCCCCATCTGTGCCGGGTGTCAGGGCGCGGGTGGCGGTGGCCACATTGTCGGCGGGGTCAAGCAGGATGGTCGCGGTCATGGGGTCTTTCTAAAGATTTATGCGCAGGCCGGGCTGTCCGCCTGCCATCTGTGAATCGGTTTATGCGGGGCAATCGCAAGCCGGGAGCGGGCGGCGTGCCACATATCGCGCCACACTTGCCAATCGCGCAACTCGGTTTCGGGATGCGCTTGGCTGCGCGCAACAAAGTCGGGGAAATGGTTTCGGCCGGTGTTTTGACCCGTCACATTGTAGCGCAAATCAAACGACCAGCGGAAACCATCGGTCTGGTTGACCAAGGACGCATGCGGCGTCAGCGGGTGGAAAATCACTGCCCCTCCGGCCTTCACTGGCAAAGGCACAGCGCGGGCGGGGTCGACATAACCATCGGCAATCGCGGTTTGGGTTTTGGGGCAATGCGGCAGCATACCCACTTTTCCGGGGGCCACTTGCAGACAGCCATTTTCGACCGTTGCATCGGTGATCGCCAGCCATACGGTGACCATATCAGTCTTATCGGCCTCTTCCAGCGCCACGGCGCGGTCTTGGTGCCAATCCGTCGCGGTGATATGGGCGCGCACCTCATCGCCCCGAAGGGTGGTTGTGGGCGGTTTAATACGGACGTGCTGAATGGGGTTTGAGGTGATTTCAGGTCCGATCAACTGCCCAACGATATCCAACAAGCGCGGATTGGTGACCATATCAAACACCGCCGAGCCAAAATGAAACGGCGTATCGGCAAAGATCTGGTCACCGGGCAGCGATATATCCATCGGCTGAAACCAATCACAGCCTGCGCGGTATGCTGCCAGCAACTTGCCCCAATAATCCAGCCCTGCGCCGTCCGGTACACGGCCTTGTGCGTGCCAATCCGCATAAAGCCTGTCCATCAAGCCTGCATATTCCGTCTTTATCGCGGCCAATCGGCGCGCATCCAACACATCCTCCACCACCAGATAGCCGGCAGTTTCAAACTGTTGAACTTGGGCTTCGGTCAGCATGGCACCCTCCTGCGCCTACAAGAACACCGAGATAATCGGCGGCCAGATCAGCAGCACCGACAGCGCCAACAACTGGATACAGATAAAGGGCAAAAAGCCTTTGAAGATATCCGTCAGCGAGATATGCGCCGGTGCCACCGACTTAAGGTAAAACGCGGCAGGGCCAAAGGGTGGCGACAGGAAACTGACCTGCATGTTCATGCAAAACACCACGCCAAACCAGATCGCCACATGGCGGGGATTCAGCTCACCAAACAGGCCAAGGTCTTCAACCGGTAGCTTCAGCACGATCGGCAAGAACACCGGCATAACCAGCAGCACAATTCCCACCCAATCCATAAGCGCGCCGAGGATCAGGAAGATCAGCATCATCACAAGGATAATGCCCATGGCAGGCACATCCAGCCCAACAATCGCGCTGGCGATATAGGTCGGACCGCCCGCAATGGTGTAGGCACCCGCCAGCGCCGTGGCACCGATAGTCACCCAGATGATTGTGCCAGTGGATTTCAACGTACGCTTCAAACTGTCCCACAACAGATGGCCGGTCATTTCACCGCGCATCACGGCAATGACGAACACAGCGATGGCACCCATGCCAGCCGCCTCGGTAATCCCGGTAATACCGCCATAGATCGACCCAAGTACAACACCAATCACCAAGATCGGGGCGACCAGCCCTTTGCCCATCGCCCAGCTTGTCTTGAACCGATCTTTGCCAAAGACAAAGGCGATCAGCCCGGAACAAATCAAAACAAACGCACCGATTTTCCAAACGTAATCAACAGTGCCAAGCGCAATCGGGTCCACCCCTTCCAACACCCGGTTTTGGCCGGTCACCGTAAAGAACGCCACGCGCAACCACAGTGCTGCACCGAAACCCGCGCCAAGCGTGGCCAGAAAGGTCAGGAACAGCATGGTCTTTTCACGGCCCTTTGGGTCATTCGGATCATCGGGCGGCAAGGGTGCATCTTCAGGGCGCAACTGTGTCCGGATGATAATGTAAATGATAAAGAACGAGGCCAGCATGAACCCCGGCAAGAACGACGCGGTGAACAGCGCCTTGATCGACGTTTCCGTAATCAAGCCATACATGATCAAAACGATCGACGGCGGGATCATGGTGCCAAGCGAGCCAGAAGCGCAGATCACCCCGATGGCGAGGTTTTGATTATAGCCCAACTTCAACATCTGCGGCAGGGCGATCAGGCCCAACAGAACCACTTCGCCGCCAATAATCCCCGACATTGCTGCCATGATCACGGCCATAATCGAGGTGACAATCGCAATACCGCCACGGGTTCTCGACAACCAGACATTCAGGCTGTCGTACATCTGGCCCGCGATGCCCGACCGTTCCAGCAGGTTGGCCATAAAAATAAACAACGGAATGGATATCAGCACATAATCCGTCAGCAATCCGTAAATCCGTTGTGACAGAATCCCCAAAGGGCCAGTGCCAAAGGTGCCGAACAAAAAGTCCGGCCCGAATTTCATGAACATGACAAGGGCGGCAAGCGCTGCCGAAGCAAAGCCTAAAGGCATACCAATCGCCAGCAAGAACAACATCGCCAGCAACAGCACCAGTGAAATGGTTGAGATATCAAACATGGCTTAGCCCTTCTTGGTGAGCTTGGCGCCCATTTCCTGAACAAATTCTTCAATCTCGTCTTCATCCACCACCGCGTGGACCTGCTTGGCCTTGCCCCAATCATCGATCAGGTTGATCACGGCTTGCATCGCAACCAGACAAATAAAAACAATCAGCAGCGGCTTGATCGTCGCCGGAATGGGCGGATCAAAAGCGGTCCCAAAGGTTTCCCAGCGCATGAATTTGTCCCGCGCCTCATTGTAGCTGCCCCAGAGCATCACAAATGCAAAACCTACGATCAAAGTGGTTGAAAACAGATCGCACACGCGCTGCACAGGGCGCGGCATCATGTCATAAAGCAGGTAAATGCGAATATGCGAGCGTTGCTGCATCGCATATAGCCCCGAAAACAAAAAGATAGCTCCGGCCATCCACAGCGACAACTCATTCGCCCAAAGCGTAGGCTTTTCAAAAACATAGCGCGCGACAACCTCAAAGAACATGACCAAGACCAATGACACGATCAGCAGCATGGTCACGCGGCCCATAAACAGGCTCATCCGGTCAAAGGCGCCCATATTGGTGCCTTCTTGCGCGGTAGGGCGGATGGTCAAGATACCCATTATCAGCGACCCGATCGCCCCAAACAGCGCCAGAAACTCCAGCCCGCCCGCAGCGGGGAAACGGTTGATCATCGCATCCGAGGCATAGCCGGACGAGACAATCAAGAGCGGCGTATACCAAGCCAAATACCCTGCCGCAAAAACGAACACCAAGGGCCATAGCAGCTCTCTCGAAGCACTTGATGCGCGCATGTCGCAACTCCTTTTTCGGATGATTAGTACCGCGCCCACAACACGCAGTCGGCCGTCAAAAAACGGCAGGCCAGGAAACCCCCGCCTGCCGCATGTTCACCTTAAAGGCTTACTTCTTAACTAGACCAAGCTTGGTCAGGAAGGCCATGTGGCTGTCCACCAAGGCGCGCGCCTCAGGGGTTTTTTCAGCCCAGCCCTGCCATGCAGCCTGCGCAGCGGCACGGAACTCGGCACGATCTTCTGTCGACCAATCGGAAATGGTCACGCCTTCGGCCTCCAACTGTGCTTTGGCTTCAAGGTTCTTCACCTCGAATGTCAGCGCAATCTGGAACGACAGCTTTTGCATCGCAACTTCCAGGATGCGCTTGTGCTGCTCGCTCAGGCTGTCGTACTTGGCTTTGTTACAGGCCAAGTGGTCGGATGGCATGGAGTGGAAGCCGGGGAAGTTGGCGTTCTTGGCAATGTCATAAAGACCCATGCCCTTGTTGTTCGCCAGACCCGACGCATCGGCCCCGTCAATGATCCCGGTCTCAAGTGCTGTAAAGATCTCGGTGAAATCCATCACAACAGGCTTGGCGCCCAAAGACGCAAAAATCTCGGTTTCCAGACCTGGAGGCGAACGGAACTTCCAATCCTTAAGATCGGCCATGCCACGGATAGGCTTGGTGGACGCAAAGGATTCAAGACCATAGATCGACCAGCCGATCAGCTTCATGCCATACTCGCCGTACAGCTTGTCTGCCGCGTCAAATCCGCCGTTATAAAGCCAAGCATACTGCTGCCATGGGGTGTCATAACCGCCCATGATGTCGCCAACGAATTGGAACGCAGGGTTTTTGCCGGTCTGATAGGCGCCGCCCGTCATGTCGCAATCCAAAATCCCGGTTGCGGCCGCATCAAAGGTTTCCACCGTCTTCACGACCGAAGACGAATAAAACATTTCAATCGCCAGATCGCCGCCAGACATTACGGTAACATCATCAACGAATTGCTGGATCTGTTTGCCCGATTCGGTTTCAGGGGCATAATGGTTTTGAATACGCAGCGTTTCGGCCGTGGCCGGCAGTGCAAACCCTGCCGCGACAAGCGCAGGCACAATATAGGTGCTAAATTTCATGGTTCCTCCCAGAACGTTTGTTAAATTTGTTTTATGGGCACGCGCCCTTTTACGGCCCGACAGGGATGTTGTCCCTCGTCTGACGTAACGCTAACCAAGTTCCAACGAATTGCAACCGTTTTGGTATACCAAAATTTTGTTTTTTATTTTGGGCCGTTTTGGCATAGGTGAAGGCTACGGCCCGAAATGATGAATTGGAATTGGTTAGACCATGTCGGAACAAACATTGGCCGAACAGATTGCAGACAGCCTGCGCCGCGATATTCTGGTGGGCACCTTGCCGCCCGGCGCCTTGATCAAGGAACGCGATAACTCCGCGGGTCGTGGCGTCAGCCGCACCCCCCTGCGTGAGGCTATTCGGATTTTGGCCAGCGAAGGTTTGGTTGTCTTGCGCCCGTCGCGCAGCCCGATTGTGGCTGACCCCACGCTGAAAGAGATCACCGATGATCTGATCGTGATGAACACGCTCGAATCCCTTGGCGCGC
>Ga0075467_10001776_pt1 | contig 17669 bp, 18 predicted proteins | sample DEB08_DNA_9_FD_75067 | JGI IMG/M metagenome (GOLD analysis project Ga0075467, IMG submission 75067) | Aqueous microbial communities from the Delaware River and Bay under freshwater to marine salinity gradient to study organic matter... | ecosystem: Environmental > Aquatic > Marine > Coastal ... | reverse complement strand
TTTGATACTTCTCTCGTACGACAAAACTACTGAAACTACTTCAACTCTGGAACTACTAAAACCAAAAAATGCAAACGATTTTATTATTAGAAGATGATAAAAATTTAAGGGAAACCTTAGTTGATATTTTTGAAATTCAAGGATTTGAAGTCGTTACAGCAACAAATGGCGTGGAAGTTTTGACGTTCTTAGATGAAGTCGCACCGAATCTTATCGTTTCGGATGTGATGATGCCTGAAATGGATGGATTTGAATTTTTGAAGCGTATCAAAAAAAATCCGCAAATGGAGAACACGCCGGTCATCATGTTGACGGCAAATACGCTACAAGAAGTGAAATATAAAGGTTTAGAATATGGAGCGAATGATTATATTACGAAACCTTTTGATACGAAAGAGTTATTATTCAAGGTCCAAAATTTGATTAAAATCTATCGAATCACATAGTGAACGTACTATGAAAAAATATTAAAGATTGGGTTTATTTTGCTGGTTATTTCAACTGTTTACCTAGGTTGAAATATTAAGAGGTGAGACTTACTGTTCGTCAGTAAGTTTCATTCTTATTTTCTTTTGGCAAGAGCCAAAATTCAATTTTCAAGAATAGTATTTCGAAATATCGGAATAATTAACAATGATTTAGACACTTTGAAATGAAGTGAGAAAGGAACAGTTTTCTTATCAATAATAGGCAACTTCCTCACTCATATCTTCCCTTCTGTCATCTTCGTTTACTGCTCAACTTCCGATTCTACTTTACGTAATTTTTCCTTACAAAACGTTATTAATTCACTCGCACGCTTCGTCTTTGCAGTCAGTTCGTCAATGCTAACTTGTTCATTTTCAATTGCTGCAACGATCATTTGTAATTCTTGTAATGCGTCTTCGTATGTCATATTTTCTTATATTGAAATAGAGTTTCTATGTAAATTCTAATAGAATCCGTCATTCTGATCCTGAGACTTCGGGAGCAAAATGACGAAAAGGTTTTAGTTTTCTGATTTCGATAATGTTACAATTTTGGATGTCACTTTTCCATCTCTAAAATACGTTTCAATCACATCGCTTTCGCTCAATTCAGCCTTCGACCGTACGATTTTTCCGTTCTTTGTTGTGATCGTAAAACCACGTTTTAAAGCCATTTCGGGGCTTAGTAAATCTACCGTTTTTTCAATTAATTCTAACTGCGAACTTGCCGACCTCAGTCGATTTTTTACTACTTTAGGTAGTTCATTTTCGATATATTCCAGCATTCGGTGAGCATTTGATAGCTGCATTTTAGAAGCGTATTGTATCTGTCGTTCGATTTGTTCTAATTGTAGATTTTGCTGTTGCAAATATTGTTGGGTTTGACTATTAATAGCGAGTTGTAATTGATTGATAGTTAATTCAAAATTTAAAAATTGTTCAATCAAAAAAGTCGCTACAGCTGTTGGTGTTTTGAGTGACTTATGAGCCACCAAATCTGCAATAGATTCATCAATATCGTGACCAATTCCAGTCAAAATTGGTAAAGAAAAATTAGCAATTGTCGTACACAATTTCAAACTATCAAACGCTGACAAATCCAGTTTTGAACCACCGCCACGAATCAAAACAACAGCATCAAAATCTGTTTTTCGTTTATCAATTGCTCGCAAGGCTTCGATAATTTCTTTTTCTGCAAATTGACCTTGCATTGCGGCTTTAAACAATTGATAATCAATCGAGTAATTGTATTGATTAGTTGTGAGTTCTTGCGAGAAATCTTGAAAACCTGCGGCTTTTGGAGAAGAAATCACGGCAATTCGTTGTGGAACAATCGGTAATGCTACTTGATTATTTTTATCAAATAAATTATTTTTTTTCAATTGTTCAATCGTTGCTTGTCGCTGCATTTCCATTTGACCGAGGGTATAAGCCGGGTCTATGTTTTCAATCACCAGTTTTAATCCATATCGCTCACTAAAATCCACCTTTACTTCAATCAAAACTTGAATTCCTGATTGTAACAAATTTTTGAAATTCGCACCAATTTTCTTTTTCAACCTATAATATGTACTCTTCCACATCACGGCTTGAGATTGAGCGACAATCTGCTGCGTAATCGCATCTTTTTCAATCAAATCAATATAAAAATGACCACGAGAACCTCCAACTTGCATAATTTCACAAGTCACCCAAATCGCTTTCGGCAAATTCGCTGCAACCACTCTTTTTAAAAATTGATTGACTTCCAATAAGGTGTGTTGATTTTTCATCTGGTTTCTGGTTGCTTATTTCTTTATTTCCGGTTACGGTAAGATAGAAGGCAGATTGAAACTACCTTCTATCTAAAAACTGCCTACTCTTCTATTTCCATTTTGGCTTCCGCCAATTCTGACCAAGCGTGTCGATCACCGATTTTTTGAGCAATCGCAATACCTTCGTTGTAGGTTACCAAAGCCCCTTCGACATCTTTCAAGGCTTCTTGTAATTTACCCAAATGATAATATGTTCCAACATATTCTGGATCATTTGTACGTACCTCATTATAAAACTGCAACGCTTTTTCAGCATCATTTAGCTTTTCATATTCTTTTGCCAAAGCAAACTTCACAAACGAATCGTCCGGCATTTGCTTTAAGAAATTTTGAAGTTGTTCTAATCTATCCATAGTTATACGTTTTGAGTTGCGAAGTTACAAAACATGATGATTATCATTTGTAAAAATGAATAAAGCCACTTATAACTCCTCAAATTATATAGAAATTGGAAAAAAATACAAATTACGAAATCAGGTAAACGGAAAAAAATTATGGGTGATTTTAAAGTAAGAAAGATAAAGAATGCGAAGGATAGTAATAAAATGTATCAACAAGCATTACAAGATATTGCAGTATTTGAACAAATGCTCCAAGATGATATTTTTGACAATGGCGATCCCAAAATAGGTGCAGAGCAAGAGATTTGTATCGTCAATAAAGAGCTTGAACCTTCTCAGAATGCACTTAAACTTTTAGACGTTATTGATGACGAACATTATACCAATGAGTTGGCCTTATTTAATTTAGAAATTAATCTTGAGCCGCTTCCGCTTAAAGATAATTGTTTTAGCGAAATGGAAGGCGAACTTTTGTGCTTGCTGTCGCAAGGCACTGAAATTGCTCGATATTACAAAGATGATTTATTGTTAACTGGCATTTTACCAACTTTAAAATACCATCATTTACAGTTTGATTATATGACTCCGGAGCATCGTTACAAGACCATTAGCGATAGACTTGCCGAACTGCGAGGAAAGGATTTTGATATTTACGTGCAAGGTGTTGATGAGGTGATTATGTCGTTGGGATCGGTCTTGTTTGAGGCTTGTAACACCAGTTTTCAATTACATTTACAAATCGCTCCAAAAGATTTTGTGAATCAACACAATTGGTCTCAAATGATTGCTGGACCTGTACTTTCAGCTTGCGTTAATTCGCCGATTTTATTCGGAAATGAACTTTGGGCAGAAACTCGTATCGCTTTATTCAAACAAAGTTTAGATACTCGAAGTGCCAATAAATTATATCGTAAAAAGTTACCGAGAGTTTATTTTGGTAAAGATTGGCTACGTAATTCCCCTGCGGATTTATGGAAAAACGACATTACACGTTTTCCTTTATTAGTCACTTCTGATGATTTTGAAGATGCGGAGTTAGTGTATAAAAATGGTGGAATCCCAAACCTTCGAGGTATTCGTCTGCACAATGGGACGACTTACACCTGGAATCGAATGTGTTATGGATTCTCCGAGGAACAGCCACATTTACGGATCGAATGTCGCTACTTGCCTGCAGGGCCAACACCGATTGATGAAATCGCAAACTTTGCTTTTTGGATAGGTTTAATGAACGCTGAACCGCCAAAAGGAATAGAATTTTGGAAAAATATTGATTTTAAAACGGTAAAGAATAATTTTATTAAAAGTGCGAGGTATGGCTTGAATACGGTTTTTGATTGGTTCGGTAAAAATATTTCTGCTAAAGAATTGATTTTGAATGAATTACTGCCATTAGCGAAAACTGGATTAGTAAAAAGAAATATTTCAAAAAAAGATATTGATAAGTATTTAGGAGTGATAGAAAATCGTGTCAAAGCAGAAGTAACTGGTGCCAGCTGGCAAGTTGACAACTTCCGAATATTAGCCGATAAATACGGTCAGAGTATTGCTCAAAAGGAATTAGTTCGTAATATGATTAAAAATCAAGATAAAAATATTCCTGTTCACGAGTGGGAAAATGTTAACCTTGAGGCCTCTTTGATCTTGAACGATGTGCTGCAAGTAGAGCAATTTATGACGACGGATATTTTAACTACTAATGAAGCAGATAGCCTTGATTTGGTGAGAAATATTTTGAACTGGTACAATATTCATCATTTGCCTGTCGAGGATTATGATGGAAATTTGGTTGGTTTAATTACCGATGGATTAATTGAAAGGTTAGACAGGGAATTTCCTGAATTATGTAGTTATGCAGGAGATGCGATGATGACTGACTTCATAACTATTAACGTTAAAGAAAGTATAGAAAAAGCAATCAATTTGATGAATTTACATCATTTGAGTGGTTTACCTGTGGTGTATAAAGAGAAATTAGTCGGTATTTTGACCAGACGAGATTTGGATAAGTTACCAGTTGATATGAAAGTACGAGCAACTCAACGATAGTTTTTGGTTGAAATACACATTTAACAGATTTTATCCGATGTATTTCATTTTTTCTATGAAAAATAATGATCGTCAAGTGCTTACTTTATGTATTTTAAAGTGCGAGTGATGTCAAATTAAGGATAATTAAGGATTCAATGTCCCTTTGCGAACTTATTCGTGAAGGGATTTTTTGTTTTTTCTCGAAGATTTAGCTGATTGATGCTGATTATTTTTAGTTTTGGTAACGTAATTTTTATTTGAAAGTACTTAAAATTTGTATCAATCTATAAAACCGGGAGGAGATTATGAAACAATTAAATGCAGCTGAAAAAAGTCGGTATCATCGGCATTTAATTTTGCCGAATTTCGGAATGGAAGGTCAATTGAAGTTGAAATCTGCACGGGTTTTAGTAGTCGGTGCGGGCGGTTTGGGTTGTCCTGTGTTGCAGTATTTGGCGGCGGCTGGTGTCGGAAATATTGGGATTGTAGATTTTGATGTGGTAGAGGAAAGTAATTTACAGCGACAGATTTTGTATTCGGTAGCTGATGTTGGTTTGCCAAAAGTAGAAGTGGCAAAGCGGAAGTTATTAGCCTTGAATCCGCATATTTCAGTGACGACTTTTCAAGAAAAATTGACGAGCGAGAACATTGAACGGATTTTTGAAAATTTCGATATTGTAGCTGACGGCACGGATAATTTTGATACTCGATACTTGATTAATGACGCTTGTGTTTTGTTTGATAAAATTAATGTTTTTGGTTCTATTTTTCGGTTTGAAGGGCAAGTTGCTGTTTTTAATTATTTGCTAAAAGATGGTTCTCGAAGTACGAATTATCGAGATTTATTTCCTGAACCGCCTGAAGCTGGTTTGATTCCGAACTGTGCGGAAGGGGGCGTTTTGGGTGTTTTGCCTGGAATTATTGGGGCGATGCAGGCGAATGAGGTGATTAAGGTGATTACGGGAGTCGGTGAACCGTTGGTGAATTGTTTTTATACTTTTGATGCCTCGGACTTATTTGCACAAACTTTGAAGATTAAGAAAAACCCAAAAGTGAAGATTAGACGATTGCCTGAATCTTTGGAGCGGAGTTGTGCAATGCCTGTTGCTACTATTTCGGCGAAAGCCGTTAAAAAAATGATAGCGGAAAATGTCGATTTTCAGTTGATTGATGTGCGAGAACGAAGTGAATATGAAGTGAAAAATATTGGTGGCGAGTTGATTCCGTTGGGACGTATCTTGGAGGAGCAAAATAAGATTGCGAGGGATAAACAAGTGGTAATTTTTTGTCAGTCGGGGAAGCGTAGCCGAAAGGCGATTGAGTTATTGCAGGCGGTTGGGTTCGAGAATTTGTGGAGTTTGGAGGGTGGAATTTTGGAGATGTAACGAAAAACGCCCTGAAGTGTGAGGTTTCAAGGCGTTTTAATCATTTGCAATTTTTGAATTGTACTAAGTAATACGTTAATTTTTTCAAACTTTTTTAAACTTTTCGTGAACTTTGCTTTGAACAATATTACGATAGGTTTAAACGCTAAAAATTAAAAATGTGGCTCTAAAGCAGTTTGTTCGCTACTGTATTTCAAAATGTTTTCGATAACACTTTTCTTTGGCGAAAACTGAACTTTAGGTAATTCTTGACGACTCTTTGTCATCGCCTCGTAAAGTTCGTGAAGCTCCCAATTGTTGTCCAAACTTTCCTCGATCAGGTGTTTTTCCGCAATAGAAACTTCGCCATAGATGTACTTTACAAGCAAGTCTTCAGTAAAGTTAATATTCATTTTTATAATAATTAATGGTGAGGTAATGCAATAGTAATAAAACGTTTTTTTTGTCAAACCGTTGTCTTACCTTATAAAATTCATAAAAAAAACGCATTATAATTTTAAATATTGTTTTAGTCATTTTTTTTCTAAAAAAGAGACGTTAATTATTGTTAAATCAAGTGTATTCAAAATGGGGGAATAAGTTTTTATTAATCAACCAAAATGATTTAGATTTTAAACTTTTTGTTTTATATTTGTCGTGTCTTACATAAGATTGTTAAGATAGCCTCAATAATTCAAAACGAGATTCAAAACATTTTTGTAATTTTTTTAGTGACAAACTTGATTTTTCTACTCAAAATAATTACATTTGTAATGTGATAAACAAATTGTTTAAAAACGCTAATATTTAGATAAAAAATAAAGTTATGGCAAACGAACGTGATGCAAAATTGAAGGCTTTACAGTCAACTCTTGACCGATTGGATAAAACTTATGGCAAGGGAACGGTAATGAAACTGGGTGATAAGCAAACGGTGGAAATTGATACTATTCCGACGGGGTCTTTAGGTTTAGATATTGCTTTAGGAATCAATGGGCTTCCGAAGGGAAGGATTGTTGAGATTTATGGTCCTGAATCTTCGGGTAAAACGACGATTGCAATTCATGCTATTGCGGAATGTCAGAAGCAAGGCGGGATTGCGGCTTTCATTGATGCAGAACACGCTTTCGACCGTTTTTATGCTCAAAATTTGGGCGTTGATGTTGATAATCTTTTGATTGCTCAACCGGATTATGGAGAGCAAGCATTAGAGATTGCAGAAAACTTGATTCGTTCTGGTGCGATTGATATTATTGTAGTCGATTCTGTGGCGGCTTTGGTGCCTCGTAGTGAGATTGAGGGCGAAATGGGTGATTCTAAAATGGGTTTACAAGCTCGTTTGATGTCTCAGGCAATGCGTAAATTGACTTCTGCGATCGGCCGTACGAATTGCTGTTGTATTTTTATCAATCAGTTGCGTGAGAAAATCGGTGTGATGTTCGGTAATCCTGAAACAACAACTGGTGGTAATGCTTTGAAATTCTACGCTTCTATGCGTTTGGATATTCGTAAAACTGGTTCTGCGATCAAGGATAAGCAAGGGAATGTTGTCGGTAATCACGTTAAAGTTAAAGTAGCGAAAAATAAATTAGCACCGCCTTTCCGTATTGCATTGTTTGATATTGTGTATGGAACTGGTGTTTCTAAAACTGGTGAAATCGTTGATTTGGGTGTCGAATATGATATCATCGGAAAAAGTGGCTCTTGGTACAGTTATGATAATGCGAAAATTGCACAAGGTCGGGAGTCTGCGAAGCAGTTTTTAGCGGATAATCCTGAAGTCGCTTTTGAAATCGAACAAAAAATTAAAGCAGAGATTTTGGGTCCTGATGCGGTAAAGCAGCCTGAAGAGGATAAAAAATCAAAGAAAAAGGAAGATTAATATTAAAAAAATATACATATTTTAACGTCAAAATGGAGTTTCTCTTCGTTTTGGCGTTTTTTTTTGTAAAAATTGAGGTCGGTCGCTAATCCGATGTTTCTGGACGGTTGACCATTTTACTTTCCTTCATTCCCAACGTTTTAGGAACTTTTAAGCGTTTTCTAAGAAATAAAAAATATGCGAATTATCATTTTACTTTTTGGTTTGCTGACTTTTCAGGGAAGTTTTCACGACCGTTTTTATTGTGATACAATAGATGTGACGGACGATGGGCGATATATTGCTGGCATTAGTCCAACTGAGGTTGTTGTTATTGATGCAATGAATCAAAAAATTATAGCGAAACATGAGTTTAAGGATCGGTGTCGATTATTGAATATAAAAATCAGTGGAAATGGTCGATACTTGGTGTGGACGCATAATTGGGAAATGTATCATGCGGAATTTACGAACGATGAAATTCGGAATGTGGGCAAGTTGAATGTCGGAAAAGCGTGGCTGGATTTGGATATTAATTATGACGGCTCTCGAATTATTGCGACACAAGATTATCAAATTGAACAGGATGAAAATCGTTGTTCTCCGACTCAGCGGTTAATTTTAGAGATGCGTTGTGATGTATATCCGTTTGCTCATCAGATAGTGGAGCGTACAGTTAAACCGTGTTATTTATTATCTAATTGTGAATTATTGCCCGATAGTAGTTTGTTGTATATTCGGAATGATGCGAAAACTGCTCCTTATGAGCATGATCTGGTCGAAGCAACTTTTAAGGATGAAAATTGGAATTATCAGATTATAAAAGATAGTGTAAATTATCTTGTTCGTCAACCTGTTTCCACAAATGGCGAGTTACTAATGTATGATTGCGGATTCTATATTTTGTCGAAAGACAACAGTGAAAATTGGCAAAAAGAAACTATTTCATTGCCAAGTGACAACGGTATTTGTATTGGCAATTGGAATAGTGCTATTTCTCCTAACGGTCAAACGATTGTTTATCTTCGAGATTACAGAAAGGATAATTATGTCCAATATTCTGAATTTTGGATTACCAAAAAAGTGAAAAACCAATGGACGACGCCACAGTTATTTATTGCTCCTGATACACCACGTTTTATTTACAATATTGCTGATTTTCGGTTGTCCAATTCTAATTTTATAATTGCAAATCGTGATGGTTATGTTTATTTAAAATCGACTTTGGAAGAGGATTTGGAAAGTGATTGGCGGAAAATTAGGCGGGATTAATTATCTTATCGTTTTGGTAAAGGCATTGCCGTTTGTCCTACAAAAGGTGTTATGATGAAAATATTTTTATTATTAATGATCTCCTTAGTGCTATTGCAAACAGGAGGCAAGAACGTTCAAAATTTGACTCAAGTTGATTTTTCTGATGATGGAAAATTGATGGTCGGAATCAATGAAGAGGCGATTTATCTAATTGATACGAAGCGACTGAAAGTACTGGATAAATATGACTTTGCAACTTATCGTCAGTGGAATCCTAATATCAGAATTAGCGGAAATGGTAAACATATAATATATGCAGTAGGTCATATATTTTTTTATGCTACCATTCATGAAAATAAAATTACTACTCCAATCAAATTGATTGATAAAGTTTGGGTAGATATGGAAATCAATTATGACGGAACGGAATTTATCGCTGCACTTGACCGACGAACTTCTCTAAGAAGATGCTCTCCTGGAAAGCGACAAATTGTAAAATTTTGGCGGAATGAAACTGTTTTTGAATGGGATACTTTGTTGCCGAATATGGAAGATTGTTATTTTGCAACGTATAGCGAATTGTTACCAAACGGGGGAATTATTTACGAGTTGAATGATGGCAATACGGAGTATCCGCACCCAACGATTTTTGAAGCAATTCCTGATGGTAAACGAGATTGGGGCTATGTCGATTTGTATAATCAAGGAGATAGACTGGCGCATCAGTCAATGACTACAGATGGTGATTTTCTCACTTATTCGATGGAAGCAGATAATGGCTATTGCGGTTTGTATTTGACAGAAAAAAATACGAACGGTTATTGGGGCAAAAGCTCGAATATTTTACCTCGTGATAAAGATTGTCAAGGACCTTGGTTTGCTTGTATCTCACCTGATGGGACAAAAATCGCTTGGCTAAAATATACTCGTGATGACTATGGTCATATCACAAAAGGCGATATTATGATTACGTATCGATTGAACCATGACGAATGGTCAAAACCAGTGGTTTTAATTGAAGATTTTGGGATTGCAGCAGCAGGCAAACAGATAAAATCTATGCGATTATCGAATAATAATCTGGCACTTGTACTTTGGAGGGGACAAACGTACCTTTACACGAGTTTAGATAAAAATGGAACTTTACATCAGATTTAAATATGGCAAAAAAGAAAAAATATTACGTGGTTTGGGAAGGACACGAAACTGGAATCTTTGATAGTTGGGCAGATTGTCAACGCATGATCAAGAATTATGGTGGTGCGAGATATAAATCTTTCAAGACTTTAGAGGAAGCTCAAGAAGCTTTTGGTGCGGATAGTCGAGATTTTATTGGTCAAAATAAGAAACCTACTCAACGAGCATTAAGCGAAACCTCTCGAAAGGAAATTATTTGGGAAAGTTTGGCAGTCGATGCTGCTTGTAGCGGTAACCCCGGCGTGATGGAATATCGTGGTGTAGATACAAAAACAGGGTATGAATTTTTTCGTCAAGGTCCTTTTTCGCAAGGAACAAATAATGTCGGTGAGTTTTTGGCCTTGGTTCATGGTTTGGCTTTATTGAAACAAAAGGGGAGTGCGATGCCAATTTATTCAGACTCTAAAATCGCAATTAGCTGGGTACAAAAAAAGGTTTTTCGTAGCAAACTGAAACGCACACGAGCGAATGCACGGATTTTTGAACTGGTAGATCGGGCGTTGGTTTGGTTAAAAAACAATGATTATGACACAGAAATCATTAAGTGGAAAACGAAAGAATGGGGCGAAATTCCTGCAGATTTCGGGCGAAAGTAAACAATAATGAGTCGGTTTCAATATTTTGAGACCGACTCATTAATATGATTCTCTTTTTACTTATTTTTTCCGGACAATCATCAAGCCATCTCGAATAGGCAAAAGCAAATTATCTACTCGTTCATCTTGCTGCATTTTCTTATTAAATTCATCAATCAATCGAGTGCGTTTATCGCTGGCATTGTCAGCGACTTTTCCGCCCCAAAGCACATTATCTGTAATAATAAATCCGCCTTGACGAACTTGATCAAAAACCATATCATAATACAGGGCATTTTGTTTTTTTCCTGCATCAATAAAAACCAAATCGAAAGTTTCTTTCAATGTCGGGATAATTACCTCCGCATCGCCGATGTGTAGCTTTACCTTATCCACTAAGTTGGCTTTCGCCAAATATTTACGAATGATAGTTTCCTTTTCTTCGTTTACTTCAATCGTGTGCATTATACCCTTTTTGGCTAAGCCTTGTGCCAAACAAATCGCTGCATAACCTGTAAAAGTACCAATTTCTAAAATTGCTTTTGGGCATAACATCTGACTAAAAAATGCTAGTAATTGCCCTTGGATTTGGCCAGAAAGCATTTGCGGCTGTAGCATTGTAAGATGCGTTTCTCGTCGTAATTCTCGCAAGACTTCACTTTCTTTAGTCGTATGATTTTCAGCGTATTGTAGTATTTTATCGATCATTTTTTAATTAGGTTTTGTTACCATAACCTTTCAAAGGTTGCCATACTAATTGTAACAATTAAAACTAATACTATTCCAATATTTTTTATGTAAATAAACAGCAATAAACAGAAAAAAGCAAGGTTTGTTAGTATTTGATGCAAGATAATAGATTCCTGAATTTTTCAGATTACGTAAATAAGGTAAGTCATCGGTCATACTTATTTGTAATAATGACTTATGTTAAATTATCAAAAGCGTTATCAAGATTAAAGGTAAAGAATACGCCGAAAAATAGAAATGGCTACTCGAAATGAATCGAGTAGCCATTTTTTAATTATTTTGAGATGAATTTAGTTATTTTCTCCTTCAATATTTATTGTTTGAACTTCTGTAGTTGTGTTTCCTTTTGCTGTATTTTCGTTCATATCAATAATTATCCCTTCTTCTATTATTGACGCTTTCTCTTCTTTTTTTGCCAACTGATCGGTTACAAAACCTTCTAAATACAAGGTTTGAGTTCGGGGATACGAGTTAGACGTTACGGTGATGTTTGGTCGTTGAGTTCCCATTTTTCCGGTGCTATTGAACGTGACGGCAATCGTTCCTGTTTCGCCTGGTTTAATCGGGATAAAAGGATAAGTCGGCATAGTACAGCCACAACTCGCTTCTGCATTTTTGATAATTAAATCCGCATCGCCTTTGTTCGTAAAGTGAAAGGTGTGACGCACTTGATCGCCTTGTTCAATCATACCGTAGTCGAATATTTTTTCATCAAAAGACAAGATTGGAAATTTTTTGGGTGCGTCAAGAGTTTTTGTTTTTATTGTATTTATATCCGCTTTTACGGTTTCAGCCTCAGGTGCATTTTCCGGTATTTTTTCCGTTGTTGCTTCGACAATAGGAGCTGTCGATTCCTGTTGTCCCTGTTTTTGTGTAATTGATTCTGATGAATTATCACAACCTATGAGTATTGAACTTGCCGTAAAGCAGATAATGAATAGTCGCATCTTAATTCGTTTAAAATAATGTAAATAAAATAATTTATATAAAATAATTATTGTTGCTACTGATAATGCCTTGGAACTCAATATGGTTCCCTCACGTCCTGCATTTCTATGCAAAATACTAAGAATAGTGACAGGTAAAACAACTTATGTCGTATAATTTTTTAAAAAAATGTATTAAAAAAATCAATTGCCAACGATTCCGTTGTATTTTAGTTGTAATTCTGGTATGTTTCAGTTGTTCGTGAGTGAATAAACATCAATTATTTTATGGCTCACACTTTATTATTAGTAACACTTCGAATTATCAGCACTTTCCTAAATAGTAATAAATCAATTAAAAAATAAACGTCATAAATATACGTATAAATGTATTAAAACATTTTTTAATCTTCGAAAAAATGATTTTTTTCAGTAAAAAATTACTCACTAACATTTAGATTGAATCTTTAACCGTGACAATTTAAAAAACGTAAAGAAATATCCTCAATTTATGAAAATTACAGCACGTACTATCTGTCAAATACTCAACGGCGAAATAGAAGGAAATCCTGAAGTGATTATTACACATCCCGCAAAAATAGAAGAAGGAGCAGAAGGAGCAATTTGCTTTTTGGCAAATCCTAAATATGAAAACTATGCTTACACGACAAAGGCGTCCGTTTTATTGGTTAGCAAGGCTTTTGAAGCTCAACAACCGATTTCGGCGACACTGATTCGTGTCGAAGATGTCCGACAAAGTGTGGCGGTATTATTACAGCAATTTTCTAAATATCAAAAATCTACACCGAAGCAACAAACAATCGATAATAGCATATCTGGCGTAGATGAAAATGCTAAAATTGGTAAAAATACAACTGTTGGTTTGTTTACAATTGTACGGGCTGGTGCGATTATTGGCGACAATTGTACCCTACATGAACAGGTTTTTGTAGGTGAAAATGTTAAAATTGGTAATAATGTAGAATTATTTGCTGGTGTGAAAATAATGCATAATTGTGTCATTGGCGATAACTGCGTTATTCATCCAAATACCGTAATAGGTAGTGATGGGTTTGGTTATGCTCCTCAAAAAGATGGTTCATTTCAGAAAGTGCCACAGATCGGAAACGTTGTCATTGGTGATGATGTAGAAATCGGTGCGAATACCGTGATTGATAGGGCGACAATGGGATCAACCGTTATTAAAAATGGGGTGAAATTGGATAATTTAATTCAAATCGCTCATAACGTTGAAATAGACGAAAATACAGCAATAGCCGCACAAGCAGGGGTAGCTGGTAGTGTGAAGATTGGTAAAAATTGTATGATTGGAGGACAGGTCGGCATCGCTGGACATTTGACCATCGCTGACAGAACTCAAATACAAGCTCAAAGTGGTATTGCTGGCAGTATTAAAAAACCTGATACAGCACTTTATGGTTCTCCTGCGTTTGGCTACAATGAGTATGTGCGTTCACACATTGTATTTCGTAGTCTTCCTCAAATGGAAAAACGCCTTAGAGCCTTAGAAAGAATGGTAAGAGAAATGTCGGAGAGTAACAAAGATTGACTATCAACAAAAAAATAATGTATCTTTGCCGTTTATGACAATTAATTAATGTATGGATTAGTTAGTCGTCAACAGCAAAAGCAAAGCAGAACAACGTAATACAATTGATTTTTTATCAATTAACAATCAATAATTAAGACAACTTTTACAGAATAAAATGTAGATAACCTTAGTGAAGTCACACTTCACTACCAATAAAGTTGGACATCCAAATGAAGCAAAACACACTTAAAGACAGTATTCACTTAGAAGGCGTTGGGCTACACACAGGACAGGTTGTAAAGATTACGATTCAACCTGCAGCTGCGAATCATGGCTTAAAATTTAAAAGAACAGACATTGAAAAATCACCGGTTATTCCTGCGACAGCAGATAATGTGATTTCTACAAACCGAAGTACGACAATAGGTAAGAAAGAGGTGACGATTAGTACGGTTGAACACTTGTTAGCCGCTTTTGTCGGTACAGGTGTTGATAATGCACTGATTGAGGTCGAAGGTGGCGAAGTTCCAATCTTGGACGGCAGCTCGAAGCCTTTTATAGATGCGATTCAAGCAGTCGGTACGGAAGCCTTAGAAACAGACAATGATTATTTAGTGATTGAGTCCGCTTTTTCATTTAAGGACGAAGCGACAGGGGCAGAGTTCGTGTTGTCACCTGCGGATGATTATTCCGTAACGACGTTGATTGACTTTGACTCGCCAGTTTTAGGTCAACAATATGCACGGTTAGAGTCGATTTCAGATTTTAATACGACAATTGGTTCTGCTCGCACTTTCGCTTTTTTGCATGAAGTTGAACAATTATTAGATAATGGTTTGATAAAAGGGGGCGATTTAGATAATGCAATCGTTATTGTTGATAAGGAACTAAGTGAGTCAGATCGAAATCGTTTGGCAGAGAAAACAGGAAAAACGGACATTGCAGTTCAAAAAGGTATATTGAACACAACTGCTTTGCGTTTTAGTAACGAGCCTGCAAGACATAAATTATTAGATGTTGTCGGTGATTTGGCCTTAGTCGGTAAACGTATTAAAGGCAAGATTATCGCTACCAAACCAGGACACACTGCAAATACGGCTTTGGCGAAACATCTAAAAGCCATGTATAATAAACAACGAAAACTACGAGGTGTGCCAAGATATGACGCTTCAACACCAGTAGTTTATGATACTATGCAAATAGCGGGAATGTTACCGCATCGTTATCCGTTTTTATTGATAGACAAAGTAACGGAACTTAGTGATACGCATGTTGTCGGTATCAAAAATATAACTTTTAACGAAAACTTCTTTCAAGGACATTTTCCGAATAATCCTGTGATGCCAGGTGTTTTACAGCTGGAGGCAATGGCTCAGACAGGTGGAATTTTAGCCTTATCAATGGTCGAAGAACCTGACAAATGGGATACTTATTTCCTAAAAATTGATAAAGCTAAATTCAAAAGAAAGGTTGTCCCGGGAGATACTGTAATTTTTAAATTAGAATTGTTAGCTCCTATAAGGCGAGGAATTGTTCACATGAAAGGTACTGCCTATGTGGGTGAAAATTTGGTTTCTGAGGGCGAACTGACTGCACAAATTGTAAAAGCACGATGAGTAAAATATCACATTTATCTCAAATTCATCCTGATGTAAAACTTGGAAATAATGTAACTATCGATCCTTTTGTCACGATTTACAGCGATGTAGAAATTGGTGATAATACCTGGATTGGCCCGAATGTAACGATTATGTCGGGTACAAGAATTGGTAGTAACTGTAAGATTTTTCCGGGAGCAGTTTTAGGAGCAGAACCGCAAGACTTAAAGTTCGGAGGCGAATATTCTACACTCGAAATCGGAAATTATGTAACGATAAGAGAGTATGCGACCGTAAAACGTGGAACAAAAGCCCGAGGAAAAACAGTGATTCACGATCATGTTCTATTGATGTCTTATACGCATGTTGCACACGATTGCATTATCGGACAACATTCTGTTTTGGCTGCTTTTGCAGGTTTAGCAGGTCATGTCGAGATTGGTGAATATGTCATTTTAGGTGGTTATGCTGCCGTACATCAATTTACAAAAATTGGAAACCATGCTTTTGTTCGAGGTGGGAGTTTAGTCACTAAAGACGTTCCTCCTTTCGTCAAAGCGGTTCGTGATCCGATTTATTTTTCGGGTGTAAATGTAGTCGGTTTGCGTCGTCGTCAGTTCTCATTAGAAGAAACGCAGGCGATTCAAGAGGTGTATCGAGTTATTTTTTCTAATGGTTTAAATACGTCTCAAGCGATTGAGTATATCGAAGAAAAAATGATTCATTTACCACATGCTCAAATCATTGTGGATTTTGTTAAATCATCATCAAGAGGAATTATTAAAGGGAAAATGTTGAATGGACATAAAGTTGAAACAACTTGGTAAACGTTATAAGTTTGAATGGATTTTCCGTGGCATTGATTATGAGTTTAAAGCCAATACAGCGTATGCGGTCTTAGGCCCAAATGGCTCCGGAAAATCCACTTTATTAAAAGTGCTTTCAGGTTATTCTACGCCTTCAAAAGGTAAAATTAATTTTTTTGAAAATAATCAACCTTTAGAAAAGGACAAAACCTACTTGCAGCTCAGTTATGCTGCACCTTATATCGAGTTGATTGAAGAATATACCTTGACAGAAATGCTGGATTTTCATCAACGATTCAAGCAGTTTCAGCACAAGCTCAATACAGAATCCGTCATAGATTTACTCAATTTTTCTAAATCAAAACACAAAGAGATTAAATTCTTCTCTTCCGGTATGAAACAACGCCTAAAATTAGCATTGGCGATTTGTTCCAATACGAACTTTCTGCTATTAGACGAACCGACCACTAACCTTGATGCGGAAGGTGTCGCCTGGTATCAATCCTTAATCAAAAAATTTACCGCCAATCGTTTGGTTATCGTTGCTTCTAATGTGGAACATGATTATGAGTTTTGCACCGAGAAAATCTCTATTATTGATTATAAATAAGTGTGAAGTTTGAGGTGTAAAGTGTGAATGAACCTAACACCTCACACGTTACACTTCATACATCTAAAAATGCCATTCACCAAATTCAATCAACAACCAGTATTCTACCAAACGCAAGGCGAAGGCTTTCCATTAGTTTTCGTACATGGCTTCTGTGAAGATAGCACGATGTGGAACGCATTTATTCCACCTTTTGCAGAAACGCATCAAGTAATCTCGATAGATTTACCAGGTTTTGGTCGGTCTGCGGTGCAAGAGGAAGCTACTATCTATCATTTTGCGAAAGCAATAAAAAAAGTGCTGGACGATTTAAAAATTACGGACTGCATTATGGTAGGTCACTCGATGGGTGGTTATACGACTTTGGCTTTCGCCGAATATTTTCCCGAGCTGTTGTCCGGTTTTTGCTTGTTTCATTCGCATCCGTTCGCTGATACCGAAGAGAAGAAAGCGAATAGACGAAAAACGATTAAATTTATAGAGCGACATGGAAACGCTCCGTTTTTAGGTCAAATGATTCCAA
>Ga0075467_10001771_pt1 | contig 17700 bp, 18 predicted proteins | sample DEB08_DNA_9_FD_75067 | JGI IMG/M metagenome (GOLD analysis project Ga0075467, IMG submission 75067) | Aqueous microbial communities from the Delaware River and Bay under freshwater to marine salinity gradient to study organic matter... | ecosystem: Environmental > Aquatic > Marine > Coastal ... | reverse complement strand
GGCAAAGGCGCGGGCCAGAACGGGCAGAAATTCCTGCGGGGTAAGCGCGACACCGGTTTCCGACAAGACCGACACCGGCGCCACGGCGCGGGGTTCCAGCGTGGCAGGGTCGGGCGCTAAGACAAGGTTCACACCAAACCCGATGATCAGGTGATCCATCCGGCCACCGGAGCCGATGCTTTCCAGCAAGATCCCCGCGACCTTGCCACCGTTCAAAAGCACATCATTGGGCCATTTGAGGGCCAACCCCTGCGCACGACCGGTTGCTGTGGCCAAGGCCTCGTCAAGCGCCAGCGCCGCCACGAAAGACCGTAAAGCCGCCTGATCCGGCGCGCCGTTGGGGCGCATGGTCAGCGATGCCGCGAAATTGCCCGCAGGCATGGACCACGGTCGACCCCGCCTGCCCTTGCCCGCTGTCTGCGCCAAAGCCAACACCCATTCGGGACCAGCCAGTCCGGGGGCAGCGCGCGCGGCCTCGGCCATTGTGCTGTCGGTCACATCCAGAACGCGGGACGTGACGCCAGCCGGCCAGTCGGCCATTCAGTTCACCAGCGTCTGCGCGGCGGCCTCGGCCAGCCCTTCGATCCCGAACAAGTTCACGATCCCCGCAAGCATGATGATTGCGGCAGCCATCAGCGCCACGAATGGCGCCAGCGTCATGCGACCGTCCAAGCCTTCACGGTCCTCTCCGAAATACATCAGGTAGACGATCCGCAGGTAATAGTATGCGCCGATGACCGAGGCGATGACGCCGGCAACCGCCAGCCAGATCATGTCGGCTTCGATCGCGGCCCAGAGCACGGCGTATTTACCGAAGAACCCCAACAGCGGCGGCACCCCCGCCAAGCTGAACATCAACAGCAGCAGCGCCATGGCCTTGGCCGGTTGGCGGCTGGAAAAGCTGGCAAGGCTGGAGATGGTCGTGATGTGGCGACCATCCTTTTCCATCGTCATGATGAAGGCGAACGCGCCGATATTCATGGTCACATAGATCGCCATGTAGATCAGCATCGCCTCCACGCCCTGCGCGGTCCCCGATGCCAGCCCCATCAGGGCAAACCCCATGTGCGCGATCGACGAATAGGCCATCAGGCGCTTGATATCCGTCTGTCCGATCGCCGCGATGGACCCCAGAAACATGGAGAAGACAGCAAGGAATGCAACGATCTGCTGCCAGTCGCCCACCGCGTTGCCAAACGCGTCATGCACAACCCGCGCAAACAACGCCATGGCCGCGACCTTGGGTGCGGTGGCGAAAAGCGCGGTGATCGCAGTTGGCGCGCCCTCGTACACATCGGGTGTCCACATGTGGAAAGGTGCGGCGGAAACCTTGAAGGCCAAGCCGGCGGTCACGAAAACAAGGCCCAGCAACAGGCCGATGGACACGTCGCCCCCCGCTGTCGCGTCGATGATACCCGCAAAACCCGTCGTGCCGGCAAAGCCATAGACCAACGAGGCGCCGTAAAGCAGCAAGCCCGACGACAGCGCACCAAGAACGAAATACTTCAGACCGGCTTCGGTTGATTTCACACTGTCGCGACGCAGCGCGGCGACAACGTACAACGCCAGCGACTGCAGCTCCAACCCCATGTAAAGCGCGATCAGATCGCCGGCTGAGACCATCACCATCATTCCGATCACGGCCAGAACGACCAGCATCGGGTATTCAAAGCGCAACAGGTTGTTCTTCTGCATGTAATCCTGCCCCACCACCAGCACGGCGGCAGCAGACAGCAGAATGGTCACCTTGGCGAAGCGGGCGAATGCATCGTCGACGAACATGCCGTCAAATGCGATCCGGGTGCCTTCGCCGGTCACACCGATGTAGAACGCGACAATCACCAATACGATGGCGGTGCCAAAGGTCAGCGCGGGCGCCATGCCGTCCTTGGTGGTGTAGACAGCCATCAGAAGGCCGGCCATGGCAAAGATGGCAAGGATGATCTCGGGGATCATGATGGCAAGATCTGCTGCGATCATCGGATCACCTCAATGGCTGGCTGCGACGTGGGTGTCGGGCACATATTCTGCCAACGCCGTATCGTATTGGAGCAAAAGCGCCTCGACCGAGGGGCCGATGATATCGGTCACAAGGCTTGGATAGACGCCAAGAAGCAGGGTCATGACAATCAGCGGCGCAAAGATCGCGCGTTCGCGGGTGGTCATGTCGGTGATGGATTTCAAGCTTTCCTTGATCAGGTCGCCAAAGACCACCCGCCGGTAGAGCCACAGCGCATAGCTGGCGGACAGGATGACACCCGTGGTCGCCAACAGCCCGATCCATGTGTTGACCTGAAAGACACCCATCAGGGTCAGGAATTCGCCCACGAAACCGGATGTGCCGGGCAGGCCGACATTGGCCATCGTGAACAACATGAACACCAGCGCATAAGCCGGCATCCGGTTGACCAGACCGCCATAGGCATCAATCTCCCGGGTGTGCATCCGGTCATAGATGACACCGACGCACAGGAACAGAGCGCCCGATATGAACCCGTGGCTGATCATCTGAAAGATCGCGCCGTCAAGGCCGTTCTGGTTGGCCGCGAAGATACCCATCGTCACGAAACCCATGTGGGCGACGGATGAATAGGCGATCAACTTTTTCATGTCTTCCTGCACCATCGCCACAAGGCTGGTGTAGATAATGGCGATCACCGAGAGCCAAAGAACCAGCGGGGCCATGATGTCCGAGGCAACGGGGAACATTGGCAGGCTGAACCGCAAGAACCCGTAACCGCCCATCTTCAGCAAGATCGCGGCCAGCACCACAGACCCTGCGGTGGGTGCCTGAACGTGCGCATCGGGCAGCCATGTATGAACCGGCCACATTGGCATTTTCACCGCGAACGAGGCAAAGAAGGCCAGCCACATCAGCGTTTGCAACCCGCCCACGATTTGCCAGCCAAACAGGCTGATGGTTCCGGAACTGAACTGGTGCACCAGAAGCGATGGAATATCCGTCGTCCCGGCGTCGACATACATGGTGATCATCGCCACCAGCATCAGGACCGACCCGAGGAAGGTGTAGAGGAAGAACTTGAAGGCCGCATAGATGCGATCCTTGCCGCCCCATATCCCAATGATCAGGAACATCGGGATCAGGCCAGCCTCGAAGAACAGGTAGAACAACACCAGATCCAGTGCGACGAACACACCGATCATCAGCGTTTCCAGCACCAGCATCGCAATCATGTAGTCCTTGATGCGATGATCCACGTTCCAGCACGCCGCGATGGTGATCGGCATCAGGAACGTGGTCAGCAGGACGAACAGCACGCTGATGCCATCAACGCCGACCTTGTAGGTCAGCCCGAAGATCCACGGTGCTTCCTCCACCAACTGAAAGCCGGTGTTGGACGCATCGAATTCCACCAAGATCAGCAAGGAGATCAGGAATGTCGCCGAGGTGGCCGCCAAGGCAAGCCGTTTGGCGTTGAGCCGCGCGGCTGCATCGTTGCCCCGCAGGAATACGGCCATGATCACGGCGGCAACGAGCGGCAGGAAGGTGACGATTGAAAGAAGATTGTCCATGGTCGTCTCTTTAGCCCCCGGCCCGCAGTGTGACCCAGGTTACAAGGACGACAATCCCCAGAACCATGGCAAAGGCATAATGGAATAGGTAGCCGGACTGTGCCCGGCCCGCGAGGCGGGTGATAAAGGGAATGATCCCCAGTGCCAGCCCGTTGATGCCGCCGTCGATCACGCGGCCATCAATGGCCTTCCACAAGAAGCGGCCAAGCGCTTTCGCGGGTCGAACGAAGATGGCACCGTAGATCTCATCGAAATACCACTTGTTCAGCAAGAACAGGTAGAGCGGGCGGTTGACCTCGGCCCAACGCGCGGGAAGGCCCGGAGACACGAGGTAGAACAACGTCGCAGTCGCCAGTCCGATGATCATGGCAACGAACGGGCTCCACTTGACCCATGTGGGCACTTCGTGGGCTTCGTTCAGCACATTGTTCCCCGGTGCCGCATGGATCGCGCCTTGGCCCGGTGCACCGGTCAGGACGTAATGCGGATAAGCTGCATACGCGCCTTCCGCCGCATGATCGCCGGTTTCGGCGGTTGGCGCGGCATGGGTGTCTTCGGCGGTGGCAACGACCTCGGTGCCATGTCCGGCGTCAGCCGCACCATGGTCACCTTCGACCGCTCCATGGTCGCCTTCGACCGCATAGGGAACACCAAAGAACCGCCCAACATCATCGGTGTGGCCGAAAAAGCTGTTGTACCAGACAAAGCCCGACAAGACCGCCCCGATGCCAAGCACGCCCAGCGGGGCCAGCATGGTCCATGGCGATTCATGCGCATGGTCATGGGTGTGCTTGTCGCCACGCGGGGTCCCGAAAAACGTCAGGAACATCAGGCGCCAGGAATAGAAGCTGGTGAAAAGCGCCGCGACGACCAGCATCCAGAACGCATAACTGCCCAGCCCGCCACCGAACGCAAAGGCGCTTTCGATCACGGCATCCTTTGAGAAGAAGCCCGCAAAACCGAAATACGTCGTGGGAATGCCCACACCCGTGATGGCCAGCGTCCCAACAAGCATTGCGGCAAAGGTATAGGGGATCTTTTTGCGCAGCCCGCCGTAATTCCGCATGTCCTGTTCATGGTGCATCGCATGAATCACCGACCCGGCCCCAAGGAACAACATCGCCTTGAAGAACGCGTGGGTCAGCAGGTGGAACATCGCCACCGAATAGACGCCGACACCTGCGGCCACGAACATATAGCCAAGCTGCGAACAGGTCGAATAGGCGATGACGCGCTTGATATCGTTTTGCACCAAGCCCACCGTTGCCGCGAAGAACGCCGTCGCGGCACCAACGATGATGATGAAGTTGGTGGCAAAGGGCGCGTATTCCATGATCGGCGACATGCGGCAGATCAAGAACACTCCGGCCGTGACCATTGTTGCGGCGTGGATCAGGGCGGAGACCGGGGTTGGCCCCTCCATCGCGTCCGGTAGCCACGTGTGGAGGAACAACTGCGCCGATTTCCCCATTGCGCCGATGAACAGCAGCATGCCGATCGTGTTGGCGGCGTTCACCTCGTACCCAAGGAACTGGAAGGTGGTTTCCATCAACTCCGGCCCCATGGCCAGAATCACGTCGAACTGGATGCTGTCTGCCATCCAGAACAGCGCGAATATCGCCAACAGAAAGCCGAAATCGCCAACGCGGTTCACGATGAACGCTTTCATCGCGGCAGCGCCCGCGCTTGGCTTGCGGTAGTAGAAGCCGATCAGCAGATAAGACGCGACGCCCACACCTTCCCAGCCAAAGAACAACTGCAAGAGGTTATCGGCCGTCACAAGCATCAGCATCGTGAAGGTAAAGAACGACAGGTAGGCGAAGAACCGGGGCCTATAGACCTCGCCTTCGCGGAAATTGTCATCATGCGCCATGTAGCCGAACGAATACAGGTGCACGAGCGCGGAGACTGTGGTGATCACGATCAGCATGATCGCCGTCAGACGGTCGATGCGGATCGCCCAATCGGTGAACAGGCTGCCGCTCTCGATCCATGTGAACAAGCTGCGGGTGTAGCTTTCGCCGTCGAAGCCAAGAAACACGATCCAGCTGAGCAGCGCCGACAGGAACAACATGCCTGTCGCCACGACGCAAGCCGCCTGTTCCCCGATCAACCGCCACGTGAAACCGCAGATCAACGCACCGACAAGGGGCCCGAAAAGGAGGATGGTTTCCATTGCCTCAGCCCTTCATCACATTGACGTCTTCAACCGCGATGGTGCCACGGTTGCGGAAGAAACAGACCAAGATCGCGAGCCCGATCGCGGCTTCGGCGGCTGCAACCGTCAGGATGAACATGGTGAACACCTGCCCCGTCAGATCACCCAGGTAATACGAAAACGCGACCAGGTTGATGTTGACCGCAAGCAGCATCAGCTCGATCGACATCAAGATGACGATGACGTTCTTGCGGTTCAGGAATATCCCGAAAATGCCGATGACGAACAGCACAGCGGCCACCGTCAGGTAATGTTCCAGTCCTATCGTCATCTCGTCCCTCCGGGGTCTAGCCCCCGTGTGTCGTCCAAACAGCCGCGCGTTGGCGGTATGGCGGTGCCGTTAAAGCCCCTGCCCCGGTTTCACGTCCTTCAATTCCATCGCTTTTTTCGGGTCGCGCATCATCTGCGCCACCACATCCTGACGCTTCACATCCACCCGGTGCCGCAGTGTCAGGACAATCGCGCCCACCATCGCAACCAGCAAGATCAGGCCCGCCAGTTGGAACAACAGGAAATACCGGTCGTACAAGATCAGGCCCAGCGCCTGAGTGTTATGCGCCACGTCCAGCGACGGCGTCGGGTTGCCCAGCCGCCCTTCGATGCCTTCCGAGAACTGCCAGTTGCCGAACGCAATGCCCAACTGCATCAGCAAGACAATCCCGATCAGGCCCGCCACGGGAACATAGGTAGCCATTTCCGCCTTGAGCGCGGCAAAATCCACGTCCAGCATCATCACCACGAACAGGAACAAGACCGCGACCGCGCCGACGTAGACGATGATCAGCAGCATCGCCACGAACTCGGCCCCGATCAGCACGAACAGGCCAGCGGCCGACAGAAACGACAAGATCAGCCAAAGCACCGAATGCACCGGGTTGCGCGCAACCACGGTGAACAAGCCACCCGTGATCAGCGTGATCGCAAAGGCCCAGAAGCTCAGATCGGCAATTCCCATGATCTACTCCGTCTCTTCGTCGATGACCTGTTTGGCCAGTTCCATCGCCTTGTTCATGGCAGGCACGCCACCAAAAACCGCCGCCAGCCCGATGGCCTCGGCGATTTCCTGTTTCGTGGCACCGGTTTCCAACGCATGGCGCACCGTCAGGCGGATCTGCGGTTCAGCTTGCGCACCCTGAATGGTCAAACCCTGCAGTGTCAGCAACAGACGCGTCTTGGCATCAAGCCCTTCGGGGTTGAACTGCTTGCCCAGAAACGCCTCCAACATCTCTGCGGGAACGGTCGGCCACATCTTGTCAAAGCTTGCGGGGGTAAAGCTGGCCAACGCCGGGTTCACGTTCTTCACCCAGTCCTGCATCAGGCTCTGGGTCTGGGAGAACATCGCTTCGAACGGGTTTTTCGGTGTGTCGGTCATCGGTAGGGTGCATCCATTTCAAGGTTGCGGGCAATTTCGGCTTCCCACCTGTCGCCGTTCTCCAGAAGCTTGGCCTTGTCGTAATACAGCTCTTCACGGGTTTCCGTGGCAAACTCGAAATTCGGGCCTTCGACGATCGCGTCGACGGGGCACGCCTCTTGGCAGAAACCGCAGTAGATGCATTTCGTCATGTCGATGTCGTACCGCGTGGTGCGGCGGGACCCGTCATCACGAGGTTCGGCATCAATCGTGATGGCCTGCGCCGGGCAGATCGCCTCGCACAGCTTGCACGCGATGCACCGTTCTTCGCCATTGGGGTAGCGGCGCAATGCATGCTCACCACGAAAGCGGGGCGAAAGCGGCCCCTTTTCATGCGGATAGTTCAGCGTCGCCTTGGGGGCGAAGAAATACTTCATCCCCAGCCCGAAGCCCTTGAAGAAGTCAGCCAGCAGAAAATACTTGGCCGCACGAGTATAGTCGATCTGGGTCATGATGGTTCAGCCCCCAATCGCCCAGCGGGCCCAAAAGCCGCCAAGCACTTCGAATTTCGCCAAGAACGCCACGATCACGACCCAAGCCAGCGACATGGGAAGGAACACTTTCCAGCCAAGGCGCATCAACTGGTCATAGCGATAGCGCGGCACGATGGCCTTCACCATCGCGAACAGGAAGAAGAAGAACGCCATCTTCGCCACCATCCACAACGCGCCGTCGGGCAGGCCGGGGATGGGCGACAACCAGCCACCAAAGAAAAGCAGGCTGATCAAGGCGCACATCAGGAAAATGGCAATATATTCGCCCGCCATGAACAACAAGAACGGCGTTGACGAATATTCCACCTGATAACCGGCAACCAGTTCGGATTCCGCCTCGGGCAGATCGAAGGGCGGGCGGTTGGTTTCCGCCAGACAACTGATGAAGAACAGGAACACCATCGGGAAATGCGGCAGCCAATACCAGTTAAACAGGCCGAAATCGCCATCCTGTGCGCGCACGATGTCGCCAAAGTTCAGCGATCCGGTGGAGATGATGACCCCCACGATGATCAAGCCGATGGAAACCTCGTAGGAAATCATCTGCGCGGCAGACCGCAACGAGCCAAGGAACGGATACTTCGAATTCGATGCCCAGCCGCCCATGATGACGCCGTAGACCTCAAGGCTGGATACAGCGAAGACAAACAAGATCGCCACGTTGATGTCGGACAACACCCAAGTGTCGTTGAACGGAATCACGGCCCACGCAAGCATCGCCAAAACGAAACTGGTCAAAGGGGCCAGCATGAACACCGTGCGGTCGGCCCCGGCGGGCACCACGACCTCTTTCACCACGTATTTCAGGGCGTCGGCCACTGTCTGCAACAGGCCGAAAACGCCCACCACGTTCGGTCCGCGCCGCATCTGCACCGCAGCCCAGATTTTCCGGTCGCCGTAGACCAGAAACAGCAGGCTGACCATAACGAAGCCGATCACCAACAGGCATTGCGCCACGATGATCAGGCCAAGACCAGCCGTTGTTGAAAAGAAACCGTCCATGTCGTCCTCACACCGTCGGTATGCCTTGCTCGGCGCAGGCGGCCGTCACCACTTCGGCGTCCAGCGTTTGCACCCCCCGAGGGAGCGCTGGCGAGATGGTGTAAACCGCATCTGCAACCCAAACGCCACCCTCTTCCTGCACATTTGTGCGGACATGTCGCGCAAAACCGAACCCGCGGATCAGCGTATATTGCGCTGCGGCACAGCGCGCATAGTCGCTGACGTTTTGTTGGGTGGCCACACCCGTCATCTGCACACGAAAATTCACCAGATCATCATCCAACAACCGCGTCTCCACCCCGTCATAGCTGGCAGGGGGGCCATTTGGCGTTGTGACACAGCCGCCCAGCAGGCTCAGAGCGGCAAGGCCCGCCATCAAGATTGTGGCGCGGGCCATGCCGCCTACTCCGCCGCGATCCTTGTTTCCGCCCGGGCCTTGGCCCCGGCGCTGAGTTCCGCCATCAGGGCACTGGCGCGGGCAATCGGGTTGACCAGATAATGATCCGCCACCGCGCGCACGAAATCCGCCTTGCCCATGGCTTTCAACGGCAGTGCCTGCCATTCGTTTTCGGGCACATCATCGACCTTGGCCAGATAGGGCACCGCTGCCGCCAAGACCCGGCGCAGCGCCGGCAGCGTGTCGTAAGGCAGCGTCGCGCCCAATTCCGCCGACAGCGCCCGCAAGATCGCCCAGTTTTCCTTGGCCTCGCCGGGGGGGAAGCCGGCACGAAATGCCAGCTGCGGGCGACCTTCGGTGTTGACGAACAGGCCCGCCTCTTCGGTGTAGGCGGCGGCGGGCAGGATGATATCGGCCCGGTGTGCGCCACGGTCCCCATGCGAACCCTGATAAATGACCACGGGTCCGGCAGCGATATCCACCTCGTCGGCACCAAGGTTATAAATCACATCCGCGTCGGCTATGGCCTTGGATATACCGCCGTCGGTCACGGCTCCGACGTCCATCGCGCCGACACGGCCGGCAGCGGTATGCAAGATCAACAGGCCCGATCCGGTCCGCTCGGCCAATGCCATTGCATGCGCCAACACAGCCTCGCCGTCCGCTTCGCGCAACGCACCCTGCCCGACGATGACAATGGAGGGTTCCTCCAGCACCGCGGTGAACTTCTGGTCAATCAGCTTGGCCAGCGCGGCCCGGTCCGTTCCCATGTGCGCATAGTCGTAGGTCAGGTCCACCGCCATACCGATCAGGCCGACATTGGCGCCTTTCGTCCATGCCTTGCGAATGCGGGCATTCAGCACGGGCGCTTCGGCGCGCGGATTGGTTCCGATCAGCATGATATGCTTGGCGCAATCGATATCCTCGATTGTCGCGGTGCCGGCATAAGCGCCGCGATTCCCAGCCGGCAGTTTTGTGCCATCGGTGCGGCATTCCACATGCCCGCCCTGTCCCTCGATCAGCTGCTTCAGGGCGAATACCGCCTCGACCGGGGCCAGATCACCAACCAGTCCGGCCAGGTTCTTGCCTTTCATCGCAGCCGCCGCCTTGCCCAGCGCCTCGGCCCAGCTGGCTTTGCGCAACTTGCCATTCTCGCGGATATAGGGGGTATCAAGACGCTGACGGCGCAGCCCGTCCCATACGAAACGCGAACGGTCGGCCAGCCACTCTTCGTTCACACCATCATGGTTGCGCGGCAGAATGCGCATGACTTCACGGCCCTTGGTATCCACGCGGATGTTGCTGCCCAACGCATCCATCACGTCGATGGATTCGGTCTTGGTCAGCTCCCACGGGCGCGCGGTGAAGGCATAAGGCTTGGACGTCAGCGCGCCCACCGGACACAGATCCACGATATTGCCCTGCAATTCGCTGTCCAGCGTAGCACCCAGATAGCTGGTAATCTCGCTATCCTCGCCACGCCCGGTCTGGCCAAGTTCGGGTATGCCCGCAACTTCGGTGATGAAGCGGACGCACCGGGTGCATGAAATGCACCGCGTCATCGCGGTGCCCACCAGCGGGCCAAGGTCCATCACATCAGCGGCGCGCTTGGGTTCGCGGTAACGGCTGAAGTCGACGCCGTAAGCCATCGCCTGATCCTGCAAATCACACTCGCCGCCCTGATCACAAATCGGGCAATCCAGCGGGTGGTTGATCAGCAGAAACTCCATCACGCCTTCGCGCGCCTTCTTCACCATGGGCGAATTGGTTTTTACTACCGGCGGTTGACCTTCCGGTCCGGGGCGCAAGTCCTTGACCTGCATCGCACAGATGGCTGCGGGTTTTGGCGGTCCGCCGACAACCTCGACCAGACACATCCGGCAGTTGCCCGCGATGGACAGCCGTTCGTGATAACAAAACCGGGGAATTTCCACCCCGGCCTGTTCGCATGCCTGAATAAGGGTCATGGCCGGATCGACCTCAACCTCTTTGCCGTCGATGATGATCTTGCGCAGGTCGCCCATGGGTCGCTGTCCTTCCATTGCGCCCGGGGATGATCTGACAGCCCCAAGGATATTCGCTTTGGAAGGCGTTCTACTCCTACCGGAGCAATCTGCCAATCGTAGACCCTGCGGAAATTTCGTCGCGCCCCACTTGGCACACACCTTCGCTGTCGCCGGGCTCCACACCACGGTCCGCGAAATACTGTGCCGCGATCTCGCGATAGCGTTGTTGTTCGGTGCGATCATCGATGAATTCGTTCACTTCCGACCGGGAAAACCCAAGACTTTGGGCATGGCGAACAAGGCCTTCGGCAAAACCGAGTGCGCGCAGCAGCCGCGCGTGAACGTCATCGCAGGAGTTGTGAATCTGCCGCCCAACCGCAATCACGGTCAATCCCTCATGGATCGTCGGGTCATCGCGCAGTGCCTGCCAGCGGTCGGTTTGCGCCACGCTGACGGTTGTCAGCAGCCCTACGGCAACGGTCAGCCCGCAGGCCAGCAATATAGAAGTGTAGTGTTTCATGGTGACACCTTTCAGGGAATCGTCCCGCCTCAGCACTGGATCTGGTGCAGCAGGTGTCGGTTATTCAATAACATCAGATTGACATTACCGCGATGCGCGGGCTGCCGCCTACAAACGCACGCCCCAGAAGGCGACGATCAGGTAGATCAGGGTCAAACTGACGGCGCAGGCCAAAATACCGTAAAGCGCTGATTCCATGCGCTCGGGCGTGTTCAGCACAATCGCCACCCCAGAGGCCGCGACCGCCCCCAGCAACGCACCCAGAATTGACCCGCCGATGCCCCATCGATAGCCGATGATCAGGCCCGATACGCAGAAGATCAGATAGATCAGCGCCAAACCATAGCGGTACACCTGAACCATTCCGCTGCCCTTTCCCACCAACCTTCTTGCGGCGCATGCGACAGGACGCGCCTGCCGGGCCGATCTCTTTGGGCAGAGTATGTATTTGCAAAGCCCCTGCCGCAATATCCCCTCAGATATCAGAGCCATGGGGTGAGTCCTCTGCGCCACAGCACACCGCAGTGCGGGCGATCAGGCAGGTCCGCGTTTCCGTTCGGCGGGATTGTCGGATTGGTGCGGTGGTCCGCCATCTTGTGCCACGTTCCAAAGGACCATCATCGCCCCAACGAACAACGTGCTGCCACGTCATTGCGTCCCCCGCCGCGCGGCTCCGGATCACGCCAGCCGCAAGCGACGACCGCAACCACCAGCCCAAGATCCATCACGATGCGCAAGTTGTTGACCGGCTGGGGATGTCCGTGCGGCTGCTTACAGGCGGGGATAACTTCACCCGCGCGCCCGTGCAGATATCCGCGGCGCCCGCTTTATGGCCTGTCGCGCGGTCCGAACAGCCTCAGCGCGTGCCGGACGTGTAGCTCCAGTCGAAGGCATGATCCGATGGCCCATGGGCACGCAGATGCGCCAGTCGCGCGCCCGCTTCGACAAGCGTCGGCTCATGCCCCTCGGGAAGGGTCCAAAGGACGAACATCGCCGCTTCGGCCGGATGAAACCATTCTTCCTTGCGGTTGTAGAACCGCCCGTGGAGGGTCTTGAAAACATAGTGATTGAGCTTTTCGACGCTTTCCCAGACGGACAGGGTCACGGCCAGGTCCGCATCGCCGACATAGACCTCGTACGCTGCCTGGTGGTCAGGGTTTGTCATCCTGTCAAGGCGCCAGACGAACCCGTCACTGCGTTCCGAGACGGCGTAAACAGCGGGCACATTATCGACAAAGCCTGCGACCTCTGGCTCTCCCGGCTCCGCCTTGAGGCCCCCAACAGTATGGACCGCAACGTTCATTCCGCCGCGATCTCGACCTTACCGCCACGCTTGACCTGAATCCGATCCTCGATCTCGTGCCGGAAATGCCGGATCAGACCCTGAATCGGCCATGCGGCCGCATCGCCAAGCGCACAGATCGTGTGGCCCTCGACCTGCTTGGTGACGTCCAGCAGCATGTCGATCTCCTCGACCTCCGCATCGCCCTTCACCAATCGGTCCATGACCCGCATCATCCACCCGGTGCCTTCACGGCAAGGCGTGCACTGGCCGCAGCTTTCGTGCTTGTAGAATTTGGCCAACCGCCAGATCGCCTTGATGATGTCGGTCTGGTTGTCCATCACGATCACGGCGGCCGTCCCAAGCCCGGAGCGTTGTTCGCGCAACCAGTCAAAATCCATGATCGCACCTTCGCGCATCACGTGACCGGGCAGGCAAGGCACCGAAGATCCGCCGGGGATCACCGCCTTGAGGTTATCCCACCCGCCGCGAATGCCACCACAATGGCGCTCTATCAACTCATCGAAGGGGATGCTCATTTCCTCCTCGACCACGCAAGGGTTGTTCACATGGCCCGAAATCGCGAACAGCTTGGTTCCCGCGTTGTTCGGGCGACCGAATCCGGCGAACCATTCTGCGCCACGGCGCAGGATCGTTGGCACCACCGCAATCGATTCGACATTGTTCACAGTGGTCGGGCAACCATACAGCCCCGCGCCCGCCGGAAACGGCGGCTTCATCCGCGGCATGCCCTTCTTGCCCTCAAGGCTTTCAAGCAAGGCGGTTTCCTCGCCGCAGATATAGGCGCCGGCTCCGTGATGAAGATAGAGGTCGAAATCCCACCCCGATCCGGCGGCGTTCTTGCCCAGCAGGCCGTTATCATAGCATTCGTCGATCGCCGCCTGCAGGGCCTCGCGTTCGCGGATATATTCACCGCGAATGTAGATGTAGGAGACGTTGGCGTTCATCGCGAACGCCGCGATCAGGCACCCTTCGATCAGCGTATGCGGATCGTTGCGCATGATTTCGCGATCTTTGCAGGTGCCGGGTTCGGATTCGTCCGCATTCACAACCAGATACGATGGACGGCCATCGCTTTCCTTGGGCATGAACGACCATTTCAGACCTGTTGGAAAGCCCGCGCCGCCGCGTCCCCGCAGGCCGCTTGCCTTCATGATCTCCACGATCTTGTCACGGCCAAGTTTTACCAGATCGCCGGTGCCATCCCAATGGCCGCGCGCCTTGGCGCCTGCAAGGGAACGGTCGTGCATGCCGTAAATGTTGGTGAAAATCCGGTCTTTGTCCTGAAGCATGTCTCAGTCCTGGTCTGTTGCGTGCCACGGGGTCTACCCGCAGCCGGTCCATGGGGGAAAGGCAAGGGTCTCTACCCGGCTTTTCGCGCTTTCCACACCCAATACGTCACTATCAAAGCCCAGACCAGTGCGGCAATCGCCGCAAGGTCGAAAAGAAATACCAAGCGGACAGGCCAACCCAGTTGGCTGCCCATGAATTGTGCGCCCATCCAGATGATCATGGTTGCAGCCATCACAAAGGCGGCGCGGCGGATCTGGCGGCGCAACGGCACATCGGGATCGGGATCGGTCGGCGGGGTCATCGGCATCCTCGGGTCGGTCACGCGCACGGCAACGTAGGGAACCACGCACAGGTTGCGGACTTATCCGGCCTGATGCGTCTGGTCCACCCCGGCCTTCACCGTCAGAACGTCAACCATGCGCCCAAAGGCCGTCAGCCCAACCCGATATGGCGTCAGTAGACGCCGCCCTTGTCGACCTTGCGCGAAAACTCCGTATCGCCACCACCCGCCAAAAGCTTGGCCTGTTCGACCCAGTTGTCGCGGCTGACACGGCCCTTGAAGCCTTCGAGGTTCTGATCGACCCACGCGACCTCGTCCCCGCTCCAGGCTGCGACCTGATCAAAGTGATAGAACCCCATGCCGTTCAGCATCGCCTCCATCTTGGGGCCGACGCCCTTGATCTTCTTGAGATCATCGGCTTTGCCACCACGCGGTCCGTCCAACGTGACAGGGCGGGACCCCTCAGCGCTGGCTGGCGCGGCGGCGGGTGCCGGGGCTGCGGCCGGGGCGGCTGGCGCGGCAACCGGGGCGGCTGGTGCCTTTTCGGATGTTGCTTTCGGGGCTGGCGCGGTTGTCGCACCGACGGTGCCGGGCCGCACGCCCGCAGTGCCCGGCATAACCGGACCCGCCATCGGACGACAGACGCTCAAAGACAACAGCGCACCAAGCCCGACGGACATCAAGCCGCCGGCGAACACGCCCTGCACAAGGCTCCAGCCACCCAAGACCATTAAGCCCACGCCGGCGAATGCACCTGCCAAAAGTCCCACACCCCAGCAGGTGGCGACGCAGATCAGCTTACCCGAATTATCATTCATCAATCAGTTCCCCCGTAGCGATACTGGTTTTTGTGCCTTCAGTATTAGCGCGGGAAAATCCGCCTGTCTCCTGCCGTCATGACAAATTGTCGCTGCCTGTGACCTTCCCGCGCTTGGCGGCGGCCAAAGCATCCAGATCCGTGCAGAATAGCAGCGCAAGCACCCAGCCCATCACAAGCGTCGTCCCCAACCCGGCAAAGGCGCCAATCAGAACCCAAAGCCCCAAAAGGCCAACGGCAATCAGCGTCACGGTCAGCCCGGTAATGGCCGCCAGCGTCCAGATGACGATCTGACAAAAAAATCTGCGTCCGGTGATATTCTTTTCCAAGTCCCTGCCCTCATTCGACCCGGCACATCACCGGGGTCGCAGAGGTAGCAGGCAAGCGGGGCGGGTCGACCAAGGACGCTGCGACAGATCGCCCGCTATTGGCCCGAAGCAAAGCCGGCGGCTTGTCCGATCCAGTCGTCGCGCTCGATCCGGCCCTTGAATTTCAGCCGCGCATCGACCCAGGCCACCTGTTCCGGCGTCCAGGCCGCGATCTGATCGAAATGATAGAACCCCATCTCGTTCAGCACGCCCTCCAGCTTGGGGCCGACGCCGCTGATCCGCTTGAGATCATCGGCCCCGCCTTTACGCGGCGCTTCCAGGCGCACGGGCGCGGCTTCGGTGACAGCGGGCGCGGGCGCGGCTGGTGCTGCGGCCTTTTTGGCTCGGTTCGCCGGGACCGGGCGCGCCGGTTCTTGCGGCACGGTCGGCCGCGCGGCGACCGTGGCGGCGTCACCCGACTGACGCCCCCAGTTTGCCACCAATGGCACCTCGGTCCCGTCGATACGCTTGATCGTGTCGCCAATGTCCGTCGCCATCCGGGCCGAGATGTTCAGGCTGTCGCGTCCGCCCTCGTGCGCGGTCAGGCTGGTCAGGCCACCTGCGGGTTCCGAGGCATAGCGCCCGTTCTGCGGCCCCGGCGTGGGCACGCGCCCCGCTGCCATCTCATCGATGATATGGGTCAGCTTTTCGACCGTCAGATCTTCGTAGTAATCCTTGCCGATCTGGGCCATCGGCGCGTTCGCGCATGCCCCAAGGCATTCCACTTCTTCCCAACTGAACTTGCCATCGGCGCTCAGTTTATGGGCCTGTTTTGCGATCTTATCCTTGCAGACGGCCACGAGATCCTCGGCCCCACAAATCATGCAGCTTGTCGTGCCGCAGACCTGAACGTGCGCGACGCTGCCCACCGGTTGCAGTTGGAACATGAAATAAAACGTCGCCACCTCAAGCCCGCGAATATGGGCCATGCCCAGCATGTCGCAGACATGTTCGATGGCCGGGCGGGTCAACCACCCCTCCTGCTCCTGCGCGCGCCACAACAGCGGGATGATGGCGCTGGCCTGCCGCCCGTCGGGATATTTGGTGATCTGCGCCTCGGCCCAGGCCTGATTGGCGGGCGTGAACGCAAAGCTGTCTGGCTGGTCGGGGTGCAGGCGGCGGAGCATGGCGGCGGTATCCTTGGTCTTCAGGCCGGGGCGTTTACGGCGCGCGCGGCGCGCGCGGATGCCTCCGGCGGGGATATTTTCAAAACACGGAAAGAGGACCGAAAGTTAGCGATCCACTTCCCCGAACACGATATCGAGCGACCCCAGAATGGCCGACACATCCGCCAACTGGTGCCCCTTGCACAGGTAATCCATCGCCTGCAGATGCGCGAAGCCCGGTGCGCGAAGTTTGACGCGGTAGGGTTTGTTGGTTCCATCTGCCACCAGATAGACGCCAAATTCTCCCTTCGGCGCCTCAACCGCCACGTAAATCTCACCCTCGGGCACGTGAAAGCCCTCAGTATAGAGTTTGAAGTGGTGGATCAGCGCCTCCATCGAGGTTTTCATGTCGCCACGTGCGGGCGGCGTGATCTTGCCACGCGCCATCACCTCACCGGGTTCATTGCGCAGTTTTTCACAGGCCTGATGGATGATGTGGATCGACTGAAGCATTTCCTCCATCCGGCACAGGTAGCGGTCATAACAATCACCGTTCTTACCCACCGGGATCTGGAAGGCGAACTCATCATAGCATTCATAGGGCTGCGCCCGGCGCAGATCCCATGCCATGCCCGATCCGCGCACCATCACACCCGAAAACGCCCAGTCCAGTGCGTCGGTTTCGGACACAACGCCGATATCGGCGTTCCGCTGCTTGAATATCCGGTTTTCGGTCAGGAGCCCGTCGATGTCGGCCAGAATTGCAGGAAACGCCTTGGCCCAGCTGTCGATGTCCTCGATCAGGTCTGGCGGCAGGTCCTGGTGCACGCCACCGGGCCGGAAATAGGCCGCATGCAGACGCGCGCCACTGGCCCGTTCGTAAAAGATCATCAGCTTTTCGCGTTCCTCGAACCCCCACAAAGGCGGGGTCAATGCCCCCACGTCCATGGC
>Ga0075467_10001765_pt1 | contig 17735 bp, 12 predicted proteins | sample DEB08_DNA_9_FD_75067 | JGI IMG/M metagenome (GOLD analysis project Ga0075467, IMG submission 75067) | Aqueous microbial communities from the Delaware River and Bay under freshwater to marine salinity gradient to study organic matter... | ecosystem: Environmental > Aquatic > Marine > Coastal ... | reverse complement strand
TGACGTAATATTTGAAGAATCAAATTGTAAAATTGTAGCTACATATAATAAGAATAGCGAAATTATCAAATCTGATGAAACCTTTAATAAAATTAGATTACCCAACAAGCTTGCTATTAAAATTGCAAAGGAATATCCAGGTTGGAAAGTAGAAAATAAAAGTTACCATATAACTTATATTAAAGAAGAAGCAGTTACAAAAACATTCTCGGTTACTGTTGGTCACAAATCAAATACAAAAAAATTAAAATTTAATTTAGTTGAAAAACCAGAAATGTCTTTTGTTGTTGTAAACTAAATATTAAAGCGCATGGTTTTCGAATAGTATGGGTATTAATTGAAAACTAGCAATGACCAAAAACCAGCAATAGCTGGTTTTTGTGTTTGACTTATTTTGAAGCCACAACTTTATTTGTAACGAAATTTACCAAAGGTATGACTACAATTACTACAGGTACAACAGTAAGCCACATAGTGACAAATTTATCCATCCAAATACTCATAAAGTCACCGGTAAATCCTTGTTCTCTAAATAGTAAAAGTCCAGAAAGTGCGAGCCCAATGAAAATGGTCATAAAAAAAACAAAGACAATCATTCTAAATTTATTAGGAATTTTTTTCATGGCGCAAATATAACGGAATGTATTCTATCTTCTAAATCTTGAAAAGATTGCTAATTTCTTTTTTGTATTAATAAAGTAAACGCCAGTAAGTAATACTATAGCTGCAATAATAGATTGTAATGTTATTTGTTCGTCTAAAAAATACCATCCTAAAAAGATGGCCACAATTGGATTTACATATGTAGACGTTGCGACCTTCTCTGGAGAGACAATTTTTAATAAATAATTAAAAGAAGTAAATGCAATAATACTCCCAAATATTACTAATAATATCATAGAAAACTGCACGTCTCTACTCCAACTTCCTGGAAAGGACCATGGCTCTCCAATTAATAAACTAACAAACACAAGCATAATTCCTCCGCTAATCATTTGATAACCAGTATTTACAAAATAATTTTTTGGTAATTCGGCTTTTCCTACAAATAAGCTGCCATAAGCCCATCCAAACATACAAGCAACAATCATTAAAACACCAACGGTTGAATTTTCTTTAGCTAAAACTTCCTGTTGATTTATTAATAAAAATATCCCTAAAATTCCCAAAATCACACCAATGATTGACATTGTCTGAATCTTTTTACCTTGATGAATTCTCATAAGCATGAGTATCATTAAAGGCTGCGCCGAAATTATTAACGCAGCAAATCCACTATCAACATATTTTAAAGCCCAAACTGCAAGTCCATTACCAAAAGTTAAAAAAAGAAATCCTGCAATTGCCGTATTAATAAGCTGTTGCTTAGAAATTTTAAGGGAAACTCCAGCAAGTAGTGCTATAACAAATATTAAGGATCCTGCAGTAATAAAACGAACAGCTGCGAGCATAAAAGGTGCCAATTCACTTACAGCAATTTTATTAAAAAGATAAGTTGATCCCCAAATTACATAGATGGCAAAAAATGCCAAAGCTATTACTAATAGATTATTTTTAGTGCTCATTAAAAAAAATTAGTCGTGCAAAATTGAGTATTTATTATTAATAAAAGTCAATTATCTATTAATTTTTTTATACTTAAATTTAGTACATAATAAAAAATCGCGTTATGAGAATTTTAAAGTCAATCTCTTTGAGCATCCTATGCTTTTCTATAATCTTAGCTTGTAAAACAACTACTGAATCTCCAATTAATATCCTTAAAACAAATATTGAGCAACAAATAGAAACAATTGAAGGCGATATTGCAGTAGGTTTTCTTGATTTATCTAACGAAGGAAATTCTATACTTATAAATGTTGATGAAGAATTTCATGCAGCAAGTACTATGAAAGTCCCTGTCATGATGGAACTTTTTAAACAACAAAATGAAGGATTAATTAATCTCAATGATTCAATAGTATTAGTAAATGAATTTAAAAGTATTGTTGATGGAAGCCTATATAGCATAGATATTGGCGATGATAGTGATGATATCATTTATAGTAAAATAGGAACAAAACAAACCTTATATGATCTTATAATTCCCATGATAACTGTAAGTAGTAATCTGGCAACCAATGTGCTTATTGAAATCGTTGATCCAAAAAAAGTAACGAATACCATGCGAGAACTTGGAGCAGAACATATAGAAGTGTTACGCGGTGTGGAAGATCAAAAAGCCTATGATTTAGGATTAAGTAATACTGCAACTGCAACGGATTTAATGATTATAATGAAAGCTATTGCCAATGGTAATGCTGGAACTGAGGAAGATTGCGAAGCGATGATATCAATTTTAAAAGATCAAAAGTGGAATGATATGATTCCTCTTTATTTACCAACAGATGTCAAAGTTGCCCATAAAACAGGAACCATAACAGGAGTTCATCATGATGCAGCTATTGTGTATCCGCCAAATGGGAAGTCTTATATTCTTGTTTTAATGTCCAAAAACTTAAAGGATTTTGATCAAGGAACTGAACAGCTTGCGAAAATCTCTAAGACTATTTATGATTACGTTGTTACTAGTAATTAATATAATTATGTTATCGTTTCAAGATTAATGTTTAGAGAAAAAGTAAGACCAACAAAAAATATTTAATTACCAAATCTTTATTCTTTCACTTTCTGGTTTATAGTTTACATCTCCTGGTTTAACATCAAAAGTCTCATAGAATGGCGAAAAGTTCATTAATGGTCCATTTACACGCCATATTGGTGGTGAATGTGAATTCGTCTTTATATAGTTACGTAAATAGGCGTCACGAGTTTTAACTCTCCAAATTCTAGCAATAGACATAAAGAAGCGTTCGTCTGGAGTATAACCTTGAATTTTAGTATTGCCCTTGCCTTGTTCGGTTAGTTTAAAAGCATCATATGCGATAGAAATTCCGCCATTATCAGCAGTGTTTTCTCCAACGGTTAAAGCGCCTTTTATATGAACACTATCCAAAACTGTAAATGAACTATAACGATCAATCATTTGTTGTGTTTTTGCTTCGAATTTTGTGTAATCTTCTTCTGTCCACCAATTTTTTACATTCCCATCTTTATCAAACTGTGCACCTTGGTCATCAAAAGCATGAGTTAATTCATGTCCTATGACCATACCAATTCCACCATAATTAACAGCATCATCTGCAGTTACATCAAAATATGGAAATTGTAATATTCCGGCTGGAAAAACTATTTCATTTAATGGTGGATTGTAATATGCTGTTACTGTAGAAGGCGTTGTTCCCCAACGATCTCTATTAGGGGCTTTATTTAATTGATTGGCTTCATATTGGTATTGATCCTTATATAATGCAACTATATTTTCAAAATATTTTCCTTTTTGGATGTTAACATCGTAAGCTCTCCAAACATCTGGATATCCAATTTTTTTAGTAATTGCGTATAACTTTTCTTTTGCTTGTTCTTTGGTAACATCGCTCATCCAATCTAATTCATTGATTCTATTTTCAAATGCTTTTTGCAAATTGTTTACCAAATCTAACACTCGTTTTTTAGCCTCTTCATTAAAATACCGCTTTACATATAGTTGTCCAAGAGCAAAACCCAATTGTCTGTCAACTTTTTGAACCATTAATTGTGCACGTGTTTTCTGAGTATTTTGTCCATAAAGATCCTTTGAATATTCAAAGTTTGCATCTTCAAAAGGTTTACTTAATATATCTGAATAGGTGGCTAAAGTACCTGCTTTTAAATATGTTTTCCATTCTGATATTGGAACTGAAACTAACATCCTGTTTAATTCGTCATAATAAGCTGGTTGTCTAACATCTACTGAGTCAGTTTCAAGATTTAATTGATTTAATAATTTTGTCCAACCAATATTTGGTTGACTTTCATTGATTGTAGCAACAGTCATTTTGTTATAGTTAGCCTTTACATTTCTACGCTCAATTCTTGTTTTATGTGAGTCTGCTAATTTCTTTTCAATATTATAAACAATGTCTGCACTTTTTTCAGCGTTTTTATATTCCGATAAGTTAAATAACGTTGTTAAGTAATTTTTATATGCATTTTGTATTGAGACACTTATAGTATCAGATTTAAAGTAATAATCACGATCTGGCAATCCTAAGCCAGCTTGACCAAAATGTAACATATTAATACTACTATTTTCATTATCAGGAGAAATGTTCATGCTAATAATAGAATAATTACCTGAGGTCATTTCATCTGTAACAAAAGTCATTAATGAAGATACATCATTGATGTCATCAATTTTATTTAGAATTGGTTGAATGGGCTGAAACCCAAGTTTATTGATAGTTTCAGTATCCATACCAGAACTAAAAAAGTCACCAACTTTTTGTTCTATGCTTCCTTCCTCATGATCTGTTGCAGAAACTTCAGTTAAAATATTTTCTAATAACTCTTTTTGTGGAATATTTAAAAAACTGTACGATCCGACGCCTACCTGATCTTCAGCAATTACTGCTTCATCTAGCCATTGTTTATTTACACGTTCGAAGAAATTATCTCCTGGTTTTATAGATTCGGTAACTCCAGTAAAATCCACTTTACTTGCTGTAGGACTACTTTCCTCTTTACAAGAATTTAATACCAATAGAATTAATGAGACATAAAGTAATTTTTTCATAAGGTTGCGTGTAGTTTCCACAAATATATGAAAATATTGAAGCACTCAATTAAGAGTTATAAACACCATGATTTACCAGAATGAAATTGATGGCTTATCTAATATGACTTCCAGCATTCATATCAATAGTCGCTCCAGTAGCATGATCCATTAATCCACTACACATTAAAGCAATCAATGGAGCAATATCAGATGGTTTCGTTAATTCATTTAAAGAAATCTCACTAAGAATTCTTTCTTCACCATATTTTTCTATAAAAGCATCTGCCATTTGGGTTCGTGTAAAACCTGGTGCTATCACAAAGGATTTTATATTTTCTTTCCCAAATGAGCGCGCTACACTTCTTGCCAATGAGGTTAATCCACCTTTAGAAGCCGCATAAGCTAAGTAATCTTCAGTTTCGCCTCTAAATGCTGCTCTACTCCCAATATAAATAAAGCGCCCTCCTTTTTGTTCTTTGAAATGGTCTATCCCAAGTTTTGTGAGCAACCCAACTGAATTTAGATTGATATTAATAGTTTTTTTCCAAACAGTGAACCAATCATTTGGATTTTCATTTATTGTATGAGATATAGCAACACCAGCATTCAAAATAACCACATCTATAGCACCAAACTCACTTTTTACATTATCAAATAGAGACTTAACTTCTTCTTCATTATCTAAATCGGCTTGAAATACTTTAGAGTTAGTATCAGCGTATTCAGATATTAAGCTTTCTGCTGATGTCCTACTGCTATTATAATGCACGGCAACTTGTGCTCCCATTTTCATTAAATATGCAGCAGTAACTTTGCCTATTCCTTGAGAAGCTCCTGTGAGCAAAATTTTTAAACCTGATAGATCTATATGTGTCATTTATAAAATATGTTTTATCCAACCTCCATCAACTGCCAATGAAGTTCCTGTTATATAGCTTGCTCTTTCACTAGCCAAAAATGTTACTGCAGCAGCAAACTCTTCAGGGTTACCAAATCGTTTTAACGGAATTTCGTCGATAGCTGATGCAAATGAAGGGTTACTCTCAATTAAAGATAATAAGCGGTTGGTCTTAGTATATCCTGGCATTACATTGTTTACAGTAATGTTATGTTCGCCTAATTCACTTGCCAAAGTTTTCATTAAACCTGCAACCGAAGCGCGAACAGAATTTGATAATATCAAATTATCAACTGGTTGTTTTACTGCTTGCGAGGTGATAGCAATAATTCTTCCCCATTGCTGTTGCTTCATTCCTGGAAGTATCGCTTTAATCAACGATACAGTACTGGCGAGCAGCAGTTTATATGCATTATCCCAATCGTCCATCGATAAGTCTTCAAACTTTCCCGAAGGTGGTCCACCTGTATTTGTGACTAAAATATCGATGGTATAATGATGATTTAAAATAGTTTTTAAAACAACTTCTCTTTCATCTTTATTAGCTAAATCACCAGAAATAGCAAGAACTTTAGTATGATACTTTTGTTCAATGTCATTCTTAGTCTTTTCAAGTTTAGCTTTATTTCTACCATTAATAATAATAGTAGCGCCTTCATTAGCAAGTTCCATTGCCACAGCTTTGCCTAAGCCATCACTTGAAGCAGCAATAAATGCTACTTTATTTTTTAAGCCTAAATCCATGATTTATTTTCTTAAATAATCGTCTGTACCATCTAGCCAATCTTCTCGTATTGGAGACCATGTATCGACTTCTTCTACGTCACCAATCATCAAGGCTTCATGTGGTAAATGAGCTGGAATAACCACAGAATCTCCAGGCCCTAAATCCATAGTTTGTTCTTTATTAGCGCCAAACCAAAACCGAATGGTTCCAGAAATAACCTGTGTTACTTGTTCATTATGATGCTCATGAAGTGGTACTAAAAAACCATCCTTAAATTTCATTTTGGCTACCATCACTTTATCACCATAAATCATTCTACGCTGCATTTTGTCTGTGACTTGTTCTACAGGAACGTCGTCCCAATTTATTTTTTTTATCATATTGATTAATCGTTTTTCATTAATTCATAGCCTTGATTAATTCCTTTTTCCAAAGCAGGTACACCTCGAACCATCCATACAGGTTTTGGAGCACCTTGCAAGTAATGATCAAAAAATTGCTGCATTCTTATATTAAAATCTTTTCTGTTCTGCAATTTTAAAGGCCAATGTCTTGCGTCATTATAATTTAAAAGCCAAGATGGTTTCCCTAATCGTCTTAGGGCAGTAAGAAACTCAATTCCTTGATACCATGGCACAGCACCATCAGCATCGTTATGCATAATTAATAATGGTGTGTTTACTTTATCCATATTATATATTGGCGAATTCTCTACATAGCGCTGTGGATACTCCCAAGGCGTTCCTCCTATTCTACTTTGTGTATGTTCATATTGAAATTGACGACTTAAGCCTGAATCCCATCTAATGCCTCCAAAAGCACTAATCATATTTACTACAGGAGCGCCAGATTCTGCTGCCTTAAAAATATCGGTTTTGGTTACTAAATAAGCTATTTGATAACCTCCCCAACTATGGCCTTGTGTACCAATATTATCTTTATCTACAAATCCTTTTTCTATTAATGAGGTTATTCCAGGAATTACACAATTGAAAGCACTTTCGCCTGGATAACCTTCACGATAATATACATCTGGATTAAAAATTAGATATCCTCTACTTGCATAAAAACTGTAGTTAATTGTTGAGCGTCCAGGATTTGGTGCTTTGTGTGAGTACAAGCCATCAGAGCTTTTTTCATAGAAATTCACAATCATTGGATACTTTTTGTTGGGATCAAAATTTTCAGGTTTAATCAACATTCCTGTTAAGGGTAATCCATCTAACGAAGTCCAATATACCAATTCTGCAGTTCCCCAATTATAGTCTTTTTGTTGAGGGTTTGCATCGCTTAAAACTTTTTGATTTTTAAAACTTAAATCTGAAATTCTGATATTTGGGAATTCTTCAAAGGATTGTCTAGTAAAAATGACAACGTCGCTTTGCCTCGCTTTTCGTGGTGTTGAATAACGATAAGGCCCTTCCACTAACTGCTTTTCTGCCTTACTTTTATAATTGTACTCAGAGTATCCAGAATTTTTATTAATCTCATTAAAAGTGGTCAACAACCATTTTTCTGTGATATCAACAAAACGTTGATCTGGATCTAAGTTTACATATCTATATTCAGTTTTGTTTTCACGACCTTTAGTTAGTCTTGTACTTGAAGCGTTGTCTGGATTGAATTCCCAAATATCATAACGATCATAAATGATGATTGACTTATCATCTTTTGTCCATCCAGCTGAACCATAAGATCTAGGATAATTTGGAGAATCATTCAGCTCATCATAAAATACTTTGTCCTTAGTCAAGGTTGTATATTTTGCAGTATTGATATTGTAAGTAAACCAGGTGCTATCTGCAGGATTATAACCATAAGCGTAGTTCCCTTTTGGACTGAATTGCGTAAACCCTAAGTTCTTTTTTAAAGCTTGCTTTACAGCTCCCGTATTTAGATTGACAACAGCCAAATCACTTGCTCGCTGACCTGTCCACTGACTTTCTAACATGTATGGTTCGCTATTACTAATCAAAGCAAAATTACCATTACCTTCATCTGCTAATCGAGCATCAGGAAAATCTTTGGTAGCAATTTGAACAAGCTTTTTGTTATTTATATGATAAACAGTTTGAAACGATTTCTTCTGATCATTTTTCATCTGTATTTCCTGAACCGTATAAAGCCTAGGTTCGTCATACGTCCAAACTTCAACATTGACGATTTCTTCATCTAGAAGTGTAGTGTCTTGAACTATTGCAGGAAGTGCTAATCCGAAATACAGTTTTGAATCGTCTTTTGAGAAACTCACATTGCCATCAGACGATACTCTATAACCATTAGGTGCTTTTTCACTATCAGCTACTAATTCAGCAATCAATTTTGATTCATTCCAAGTGTATAGCTTATTTGGTCTCACATAGGCTTTAGTTGTATCGGCATCCATTACGAATCCTAAATTTTTACCAGAGTCACTAAAGTTGAGTTCGAAATATTTAGTTTGATCATGTGAATCAAAAACATGTTTAGAAGTATTAGTGCCTAAGTCCATAACATAAACACCTGCCTTTACATCGGCTTCATCTCCAGTAGTAATGTAAGCTAGCTTTTTCCCTTCTTTAGCAAAAATATAATTGGTTACAAATTGAATCGTATCTTCCTTTTGAGTTTGCATATTCCTAACTACTAAAGGATAGCCAGTTTTTGCACCAACTTTCTTCGGTTTCTTCTTTGATTTTTTTTCAGTGGTAGTTGAATCTTTCTCTGTTTTTTTGGAGACATCTTTTTTATCATCTTCAAAGGTATAAGCTATAAATCCAGACCATTTTTCAGGAGATTTGTAGGATTTTATATTACCAATTTTATGTAGTGCCTTTTTGTTCAAATCATAAATACCAATAGTATCCTTTGGCATTTTGTCTTTTTTTACTTTTCTACGCTTCATCTCAGAAATGCTATCTGCCCAAGCTTTGATAGTGAAAAGTGCGAAGTTGGAATCGTATGTAAATTGTCCTCTTTCAGAATGTTCATACTCGAAAATTAAATTAGCATTTGCATCTTTTATTTTTATGTGATTATCTTTTTCGCCTTTCTCGAGAGCATACATCACAAATTTACCATTTGGTGCAATCGTTTGTCCTTGGATGGTGTTCCAAATATCAAAATCTTTGTGATCTAATATTTTTTTCTGTGCAAACGCATTAGCTCCAATTAGGAACAATAAAATGTAGAATGATTGTTTCATATAATCAGTTATTTAAGTAAAAGTGAGTCACTATACAATGATAGTGACTCAGTAATTATGTTGTAAAATTTATTTTTTTGCAATAGGAATTCGAATTTGTGAAGTGTATTTTGATGAATGATGGACAGTGTTATGAGCCACAACACCTACTTTCTCATCATAATTATTACCACCAGTATTTAAATTTCTTGCAAAACGTGGAAAGTTACTACTTGAAATTTCAATACGAATACGATGTCCTTTTTTAAATAAATTACTAGTTGACATTGGTGTTAAATTAACCTCATAAACATTACCCTTTTCCATAAACACTTCTTTGTCATAACCTTCACGATAGCGAGCACGCTGAATGGTCTCATCTAAATTATATGCTGAACCATCTGGATAAACATCAATTAATTTAATAGTAAAATCTGTGTCCTTAACATCTGACGAAACAAATAACTTCGATTCAATAAATCCACTAACCTCTGTATCTTCATTAAGAATATCTGTTGTATACACAAGAATATCGTTTCTAGCTTCCATGTTTTGTTGATTAAAAGCACCTCCTTTTACAGCATTTCCCGTGCAACACACATTCCCTCCATAAGAAGGTACTGGAGCCATTGGATCGTAAGTATAACTATCTGGACTATCTTTTCCTGCTTTTGTTTTAGATAAATTTCCGTTACCAAAAAGACTGTTTGCTTTTCCACCACTATTAAGGTAGTATGTTACCATTTCAGTATTTGCTGGTGGCCAAGTTTCAGAGGCTTGCCATTCATTACTTCCCATAGTGTAATATTGTACTCTAGGTGTAGTTTCCTTAAAATCATTGTCTTCACCTTTTAACCAAAGATCAAACCACTTGGTTATTTGTTCATCATAATTTAAACGTGCATCGCCAACACTACGTTCTCCAACTATAGTGTTTTCAGTTGCTCTTGTATAAGAACAATGCAAAGTTGGTGCAATAACTAAGTATTGATTGTCACGAATAAATGCATCTTTTGTGTTATTTCTAGCATGATTAAAAAGCTTCAAATTTGGTGTAATGGAAACATCATACCAAGAAGCAAACCAAAAACTAGGTGTTCCGATATCTTTATCGTCATGATAGATACCACCTTTAAACCAATCTGGATCATTTGGCTTTCTGCGAATCATTTTATCAAAAACTTCATGCTTACCATTAATGTTCTTTAATATGTCTTGAATTGGTAAATGATTTAAAGCCTCAGCCATATCAACTGAAGGGTTTTCTGGAGCTAAATCATAAAACCTTGAGATTCTAATAAGATCTTCTTGAGTTGCTCCTTTAGGAATTCTAGGTTTAAATTTGTCATGCTCTACACCATAAAGCCATGAAAAGAATAACATTTGCTCGGCACCTCCACGATACCAATTTCCTTGTTCATTAACATCTCCAACTCTACCAACACCAGCACCAAATCCTTGTGGTACCATTGCAGCATGTGATGGATGATCTAATGCAGACACTGCCATTTGCCATTCCGCAGTTGATGAACATCCTAGAGTTCCTATTTTACCATTGGACCATGTTTGGTTTTTCATCCATTCAAAGGCATCGTAACCATCAGTTAATGGGACGCCAAGAATATCCCATTCACCTTCTGAATAATAACGTCCACGTTCGTTTTGAACCACATAGACATATCCTTTCTTGATATACTCATAAGCACGTCTTGCATTGCCTAAACGTTCTTCCCCATCTCCCCAAGAATTAAAGTTATATGGTGTTCTGGAAAAAATAATTGGATATTTACCATCACCTTTTGGCCTATAAATATCTGTTGCTAACCTAATGCCATCACGCATTGGCATCATGACTTTTTGGTCAACAATGGCAATTTCATCAAGTTGTTTTAAAATATCTTCTTGTGCTTGTAATGCAGGAATGCATACAAAACAACAAGCAAGAGTTGTGAATAGAATAATCGCTCGCTTTCTCATTATGTGTAAAAAATTGGTTGGTTAAAATAATTGTCTTAAAGGTAGGAAAATGAACTTAGAGATTAAAGCATGATTTGTACTTTTAACAGTTTTTTGAAAAAATGTAATTATTCAATGAATAATTAAAATGATTGAAGCAAATTTTTTATGCACATTTAATGTTAAAGCTTGATGAAATGATATTAAAAATGTAGTTTTATAACATTAATAAAAATCCATTAAAATGAATTCAATTTCTAGAATTAAACAAGTTGTTAAAACCCTTTTAGTTGTAACACTTATAGTTAGTTTCAACTTTACGTTTGCTCAAGACAAACTAAAAAAAATGCCTGGTTACGAGCGATATACTGAGATAGCTCCTAAAATAAGAGGCTCTGTAAACATGGTGCCAAGATCTTATACTTGGAATGACGACAGCTCCTCTTTTGAATATAATCATGATAGTAAACGATTGAATTACAATGTTAAATCGGGAAAAATAACTGAAGTTGAAGATGTTGTTCAATCTAATGGAGGAAGACGTTTTGGAAATAGACCACAACGTGGAAGACAATATGCATCTGCTGATTCGCCTGATGGAAAATTAAAGGCTTATACTAAAGATAGAAATATGTACATCAGTAATCCTGATGGAAGTGGAGAAATAGCAATTACTACTGATGGGAATGAAGAGACTCAAAAGAAATATGGAATTGCCACTTGGGTTTATGGTGAAGAATTAGGCCAAATTACTGCAATGTGGTGGTCTCCGGACAGCAAAAAAGTGGCGTTCTACCGTTTTGAAGAAAAGGATGCTGAAATGTATTATGTATTATATGACCAAGTAAAAATCCAAGATTCTGTGGAGATTGAAGCCTATCCAAAAGTTGGTGCAGACAACCTTCCAGTTGATGTCATGGTTTATGATTTAGAAACTAAGAAAACAACATTACTTGATACTAGAAATGGAAAGTCATTTAACGATGGCACTCTTGGAACTTATTTGTATGGTATGGATTGGACGCCTGATGGAAAAGAATTCTTGTTTCATACTACCAACCGTAAGCAAGACATTATGGAATATAAAGCTGCAGATCCAAACACAGGAAAAACCAGAACGGTTGTTCGAGAGGAATGGTTGCCAAGCTTTACTGTGAATACTCCAGAAATTCATGTACTAGAAGATGGCAAACATTTTATTTGGGCTTCAGAGCGCAGTGGTTTTAATAATTATTATTTATACAATTTTGATGGAACTCTAGTTAATGCTATTACCAATCATAAATTTGAAGTGTCTAGAATTTTAAAAGTTGACGAAAAAAAGAAACAATTGTATTACGAAGCTAGAAGTGGTGAAAACCATATGAAAATGCAATTACATCGTGTGAATTTTGATGGTAAAAAAGATGTACGTTTAACTGATCCTGCTTATAATCATAGCGTCACTATTTCTCCTGATGGAAAATATTTTGTCGACATGGCTCAGACTCATGATATTGCTCCATTTACAAATCTTGTAGATGCTAAAGGAAAAATTATAGCTGAAATCACAAAAAGCGACATTAGTGAATTCAATGCTTTGGGCTTAAAGAAAGTAGAAGTATTTACATTTACTTCTGCGGACGGTGTTACACAATTACATGGAATGCTTCATTTTCCTTCTAATTTTGATCCAAATAAGAAATACCCTCTGCTACTCGCAAATTATGGAGGTCCAGCGACTAATGCATTTAGAGAAACATTTACGCTTCCAAGTTCATTAACTGAATATGGCTTTTTAGTTGCCAATATTGATGGTAGAAATGTTAGAGGTCGTGGTAAGGAATTATTAGATCAGCTTTATGGAAATTTAAGTATTGTTGAACAAGATGACTTTGCCGAAGGTATTAAGTCTTTATACAATCGTCCTTATTTTGATAAAGATAACGTTGGTGTGTATGGAACCTCTTATGGTGGGACAACTGCAGCGACTAGTTTAATGCGTTTTCCAGAGGTTTATCATGCAGCTGTAGCCAATTCTGCAGTAACAGATTGGAGAAATTATGACACGATTTATACAGAACGCTTTATGAATCTTATTACTAATAATAAAAAGGGTTATGATGCAGCTAGTTTAATGACTTACGCCAAAGACTTACAAGGCGAGCTGATGATTTATTTTGGAACTAGTGACAATAATGTGCATCCTTCAAACTCCTTGCAATTGATTAAAGCCTTACAAGATGCTGGCAAAAGTTTTGAAGTACAAATTGGACCAGACAGAGGTCATACCGCTATGAATACAGACAGAATGATGGAATTCTTTATTGAGCATTTAGTGATTAATTAGTTGAGTTTATACTCATTTTCAATGAATAACATAAGAGCTTGCAGGTTGTGCAAGCTCTTCTTATTTTATAAAATATTCAAGCTATAAATTTATAAAAAATAGTAATTTGCAGCTCCTAAAAAAAGACAATCTGTGAAAGTATGTATTGCCGAAAAACCTAGTGTCGCACGTGAAATAGCTTCAGTTCTTGGCGCTAACACTAAACGTGATGGTTATTATGAAGGCAATGGTTATGCTGTAACTTACACGTTTGGACATCTTTGCACCTTAATGGAACCAAACGATTACAAACCACATTGGAAACATTGGGATCTTAACAACTTACCAATGCTTCCCGAAAAATTCAAAACGAAAGTCACTAGTAATTCTGGGATTCAAAAGCAATTCAACATTGTAAAGCAATTATTTGATAAAGCAGATGTTGTGATTAATTGTGGTGATGCTGGGCAAGAGGGTGAATTGATACAACGTTGGGTTTTAGATCAAGCCAATTATAAAGGCGAAGTGCAACGTTTATGGATTTCGTCGTTAACCACTGAAGCGATTAAAGACGGCTTTGACAATTTAAAACCTTCAAAAAATTATGACAACTTGTATTATGCAGGATTTTCAAGAGCCATTGGAGATTGGCTGTTAGGCATGAATGCTACCAGATTATACACGCTTAAACATGGTGGTTATAAACAAGTGTTATCTGTTGGTCGTGTTCAAACACCTACTCTAGCCATGCTCGTCAATCGATTCAAGGAAATTGAAAATTTTAAACCACAACCTTATTGGGAACTACAAACATTGTATCGCGATACTTTGTTTAGCTATGAAGAAGGTCGTTTCTTAAAAATGGAAGCAGGCGAACTATTAGCGAATAAGGTTAAAGAAGATGACTTTGAAATTGTTTCCATTACCAAAAAGAAAGGTACGGAATATGCGCCTAAATTATTTGATTTAACGGGATTGCAAGTGTATTGCAATACCAAATTTGGATTTTCGGCAGATGAAACCTTAAAAATTGTTCAAAAATTATATGAACAAAAAGTAGTGACGTATCCGAGAGTAGACACGACTTTTTTACCCAATGACGTGTATCCTAAAATTGCTGGAATTCTTCAGAAATTAACTAATTATTCAAGCTTAACCGAGCCTCTTTTGGGTAAAAAAATAAAAAAATCAACAAAAGTATTCAACGATAAAAAAGTAACTGATCATCATGCTATTATTCCAACAGGAATTCAAATAAATTTACAATACAACCAACAACAGGTTTACGATATTATTGTTAAACGATTTACTGCAGTTTTTTACAATGATTGTTTAGTATCAAATACTACTGTGATAGGTAAAGCTGCTAAAGTTAATTTTAAAACTACAGGAAAAGAAATCCTTAAAAAAGGATGGCGTGTTGTATTTGAAGATTCCTCAAAGCCTGAAAAAGAATCAGGAATATTACCAACGTTTATTAAAGGAGAAAAAGGACCTCATGAACCTTCTTTTTTAGAAAAACAAACCAAACCACCTAATCAATTTACCGAAGCCTCACTTCTACGTGCTATGGAAACTGCTGGTAAACACGTTGATGATGACGAGTTACGCGAACTTATGAAAGATAATGGCATTGGAAGACCATCAACACGTGCTAATATTATTGAGACGCTTTTCAAACGCAAGTATATAAAGCGTAATAAAAAACAAGTATTGCCAACTACTACTGGAATTCAGTTAATTGATACCATTCAAAACGAATTATTAAAATCGGCTGAATTGACTGGTTCTTGGGAAAAGCAGCTAAAAGATATTGAGAAAGGAGAATTTAGCGCTAGCATGTTTATTAAAAACATGAAGCAAATGGTTGACCAGTTGGTCTATGAAGTTCGTAGTGAAACGAAACGTGCAAATATTAGTCATACAGCGACAATCACAACTAAAAATAAGATTGCTAAAACCCTATCGAAACAATCAAAACAAATTACTTCTCAAACTTGCCCAAAATGCAAGCAAGGAACCCTTCTGAAGGGCAAAGCAGCTTATGGTTGTTCTGATTATAAATCAGGTTGCAACTTTGTGTTACCTTTTAAATTTGAAGGAAAGAAGGTTTCAGAAATCCAATATATCAGGTTGTTGAAAAAAGGCTTTACAGTTAATCTTAAAGGTTTTAATGTTGGAACGACAACTGTGGATGGTTTATTGCGTTTTGATACTGATTTTAAATTAAAACTAGAACCAAAACACAATCAAAAAAGTGTAAAAACTGAAACCATAAAATGTCCTAAATGTAATTCTGGTATAATTTTAAAAGGAAAAACAGCGTATGGATGCAGTGCTTATAAAACAGGTTGCGATTTTAAGTATAATTTTAATCAACTTAGAATTGATGCAAAAGAACAACCTTTAACTAAACAAATAGTAATTAAGCTTTTTAATAAAAAAAGGGGTTGAATTATTCGGCAGGTTTCCCATGAATTTCAAGATACATATCATCAAAATTCGTTCTTAAATACGAACGTAATTTTTTGCGATAGTCATCTTTCATCCATTCCACAAAATTAAAGGTGCTTTTACAGATACACTTTGTGTAACGATGCACTCTAAAATCGATATCATCGCCCAGTTTTTTAGCAAGATCCATTGCATCATAAACATCTTCACTATTTTCAATACAGATGACAGCATGCTGGTGAATAGAGCGTTCTAACACCACTTTTGAAGATTCGCCATTACGTATTGAATCTACATAGGTTTCATTAATATCAAAGCCAACATCTTTAGTGTTTGCAAATTCTGCACGCAACTCATCTGGCATTTCATAACGGAAATTACTTTCCAATTCTTCATCACCTAAAATTCCATCTAAATAATAACTTGGTGATTTAAAAATACGTTGCCAATCAAGATTATCACCCCAAGGTCCAAAACGATGGAAATTGTTTCCTAAATCAATAACAGTAAATTTATTTTTAGTCTTCAAAATACGAGAGCCTCTACCAATCATTTGATAGTATAAGGTCAACGATTTTGTAGCACGATTTAAGATTATAGATTCTACTGTTGGTTCATCAAAACCAGTAGTTAAAATACTGACAGAAGATAAAATCGCATCAGGAGTATCTTTAAACCACTTTAAAATAGCTGCACGTTCTTTTTTAGAATGGGTATTGTCTAAATGTGCAACTGGATAGCCAGCAGTTCTAAAAATATCATAGACATATAAAGACGTGTTGATTCCATTATTGAAGATAAGCGTTTTCTTGCCTTTAGAATGCTCTTCATAAGCACCAACAAGCTTTCCAAGCATATCATGATCTGTATATAAATCTTCAGAGGATTTTACAGTATAATCACCATTTGCACCTACAACGAGAGATGTTAAACCAACATTGTAAACAAACGTTTCAGCACGAGATAAAAATTCATTTTCTATTAAAGATTCAATAGATTCACCGACTATAAGTTCGTCATAATTATCAGTCATTGGAAGCTCAATATTAGAGCTTAAAGGTGTTGCAGTTACACCAAGAATGAACGAGTTACTAAAGAATTTAAATAGTTTGGTAAACGAGTTGTAATGGGCCTCATCAATAATAACCAAACCAATATCTGAAATATCAAGCACGTTGTCTGTTAGCCTATTGTTAAGCGTTTCAACCATGGCAACAAAACAGCTATAATCATCTTGATCATCAAGTTTCGCTTTACTATTAATGACTTTATTAACCACACCAAACTCAGTAAGCATCTTAGAGGTTTGCTTGCATAATTCTATACGATGTGTTAACACCAAAACACGCGATTTGTGATGCTTTAAATATTGTCTTACAATTTCAGAAAAGATAACCGTTTTTCCTCCACCTGTTGGGAGTTGATATAGTAAATGATAATCATCAGGAGACTTTTCAAAACGTTCAAAAATTTTATCAATAGCACCTTTTTGATAGCTATATAAATTTTTTCCAGTTGTTTTTTCTTCTAAATCTTGAGTTTTTAAAGACATGCACAATTAATTTCGACATGCAAAAATACATCCTTTTGTTA
>Ga0075467_10001763_pt1 | contig 17745 bp, 13 predicted proteins | sample DEB08_DNA_9_FD_75067 | JGI IMG/M metagenome (GOLD analysis project Ga0075467, IMG submission 75067) | Aqueous microbial communities from the Delaware River and Bay under freshwater to marine salinity gradient to study organic matter... | ecosystem: Environmental > Aquatic > Marine > Coastal ... | reverse complement strand
TTTACATCTCTTTGATAATCTTTATACATCCATGTCATATCCTGCCACGTATAGACTTGACTAGAAATTTGATTAATAAAAAAAGGATCATTGGCCATGGCATTAAAATCATAAGAAGCACTTACTTTTTTTGAAATACTATCTGTTTTAAGAATGTTGTAACGCACGTATTTTTCAATGAATCCACTATTGTTTTTATAGGCACTATGATTCGTTTGATTTACTTCAATTATAAAATCACGATCGTCAGACAAATCTGCAAAAGCAGATCTTAACCACTCATTTTTAATAAGACCTAAATCACCAGAACTCAACATTTCGTTATAGGCTGTTGTATTTTGAATCGTAATTTGAAATTGAAAGTATTCTTTTAAATGCCTTTCAAAATCTTTTTGTTTTGAGGGTGAAAGCTCTTTTGATTCTAATGCTTCTAATGCAATTAATGCTTGCTTGGATTTACGTTCTGTAGACTTTAATGAGCTGTTTACATCTTTAGATACATTATCAAGATCAACTTTTAAGCGTTGTAAATAATCGTACGATTTTAACTGTAATTTTCTGTTTTCATTCCAATTATTAATCTGCAATGCAATCAAAATACCAATAACAACTAGAATGATTTCGCCAATGGCATATTTAGCATATTTAGATGTTTTATTTTCACTCATATGTTTGTATCGTATTTTTCTAAAGAATTTAATCATTATTAACTAGCTCTTTATCGATTAATACTATAAGCTGTTCACACATATTTTTCATTTCGTTAAACTGCACATTCATTTCACTAAATTGATACACAGCCATTACAAAACCATTTTTTTGTTTGATATCTTTTAGCATGTTTTGAAATTCTTTTTTAGATAGTTCTCTATTGTCACCAACAGCACCTTTACTTGCATAATACATGTAATTTTGAACGATTGGATTCATGTCCATCATGTTATAAGAGGGTTCATATAACAGAACTTCGGAGTCATATCTAAAATGAGCTTCTCCATCTTTCATTAATTTATAAAGAGATTCCATGTTTAGTAAAATATCTTTAATAGAATCGTTTGAAATTAAAGCTAGATTTCCAGAATTCATCAGTTCTTGAAATGTATTATTAATTTGAAAAAACTTACGCCAAGTATAGATATTCACAGTATGCCTACTAAATGCCTTTAAATCTTTTATGGGTTTACCCTCATAATGTGCAATAACTTCATTAGCAGAATTTATGGCAGTTTCTCTTGCATCAATATAATTTTCTAAATGCTTTATATTAAGAATTAAATCTGTTTTAATATTTTTAAGATAATGCAGCTCTAAATTACGTTGTTTTGATAGCTCATTAGTGTTGTTAATCTGTAAGGCTATAAGAATCCCAATGACCACCAACAAAATTTCACCGATGGCATAAAGTAAATATTTAGAAGCGCGTTTATCAGCAATAAGTTTTTGCCGAATTTTTCGGAAGATTGTAATCATGCGTTTGGTTAGGTTAGTTACTCTATTTGTGTAACGGTTTAGGGAATTGTTACAAAAACTTGATTTGGTTAAAGTTACACAATTTTCATTTTATTTTCCATTTGTTTCAAGACTATAAAATCTGTAGTTTCGTTTTTGTAAAAACTAACAGATTACATTATATGAGAAATATAAATTTCCTTTTTTTCACAGTAGTATTTTTAATGGTGAGTTGTCAGTCATCCACAACAACCAAACCTACCATAGACCCTGTTTCGTATTGGGGAGAAAACCCTTGGACAGAAATTAGAAAAAAACGAATTAATCAACTATTGCCAAAAGCCTTAGAGGCAGCGAAAGTTAATGCTTGGTTGGTGATTTGTAGAGAAAATAATAACGATCCAATAGCCGATCATATTGGAGGTGAAAATGCTGGAGGAACCGCTGCGTTTCTTTTTTATAATGATGCAGAAGGATTTCATTCTACAGTTTTTTCTCCCTCAGGAGAAGCTACTGCTTTAGACGATTTAGATATTCACGATACCGTGATTTCTGTTGAAAGAGGAAAATCTTCCGTTAGTATGGCAGTCGATTTTATCAAAGAGAAAAAATTTGAGAAGATTGCGATCAATTCTTCAACTTCAAATTCAACTGCAGATGGTTTAACGTATACACAAAGAATCAATCTAGAAAATTTGTTAGGAGATCAAAAAAACAACTTAGTTTCTTCAACAGATTTAATTTATGAATGGTTATCAATTAAACTTCCAGAAGAGGTAGAAATCTTAAAAAAGGCAGCACAACTTACTGCAGATTGGCAAATTGAAGCATACAAACAAGTGGTGCCAGGAAAAAGCACGGACGCAGATATTGCTCGTTTTCTAAAACAAAAAATGGCAACTTACGGAGTAAAAGATGGCTGGGCTGCTGACCAAAATCCGAATGTAAACTCAGGCCCAGATAGAGGGCATTCTCATGCAACAGATAAAATTATCATGCCAGGAGATGTAATTCAAATCGATTTTGGAATTAAATTATACAACCGATGGGTAAGCGACATTCAACGATTTGCCTATGTCTTAAAAGAAGGCGAAACTGAAGCTCCAGAAGAAATTCAATACTATTGGGAAAGTAGCAAGGCAGGAAGTAGAATTGCTTTGGCAACCATGAAGCCAGGAGTAAAAGGTGTTGATGTAGATCGCGCTCAAAGAAAATTAATGACCAATGCAAAATCGGAATATGTGCCATGGAGTACTGGTCATCCTGTAGGTTATGTTGCGCATGATGTAGGTCCAAATTTAGGTGGTTCGCAAGCATCACATGTTCGTCCGGCTTCAGAAAAACAATTAAAAGAAGGAATGACTTTTGCTTTTGATGGATTTCATGCTTGGAAACGAGCAGACGGAACTCTTAAAACAATTTCTGTAGAAGAAATGGCTGTAGTTACCAAATTCGGTGCACAATATTTAATTGCACCGCAAGAAGAGCTTATCTTAATCTCTAGTACTCAATAAAAAATGGTAGATTCGTTTTAACAAATCAACTTTATGCCTTGGACATCCTATTTACTAATCTTAATTGCAGTAGTTGCTTTTGTGAGTGTTGTTCTCTATTTTTTTCAAGAACGAATTCTCTTTCATCCAGAAAAATTACCAGAAGATTTTAAATTTCAGTATGAAAATCAACAAGTAGATGAATACAATTTAGAATTACCAGATGGAACCATCATCAATGGACTGCATTTTAAAGTTGAAAAGCCAAAAGGACTTGTTTATTACTTAAAAGGAAATTCTAAAAGCATTAAAGGTTGGGGAAAATTTGCTGTAGACTTCACCATTCATAACTATGATGTAATTATGATAGATTACAGAGGGTTTGGAAAAAGTACCGGTAAATTAAGTCAAGAGAGCATGAAACACGATGCTTTGTATGTCTATGATCGTTTAAAAGAGAAAGTAAAAGAACAACATATTATTGTTTATGGACGATCACTCGGAACAGGTATGGCCACCAAAGTAGCTTCCATTAATAAACCAAAAGCTTTGGTCTTGGCTTGCCCATATTTTAGCATGTCTAAAAATGTAAAACGGTATTTGCCATTAATTCCTTTAGGATTGGTGATGCGTTATCAAATGCCAACCTACAAATGGATTAAATATGTACAGTGCCCCATTAATATTATTCATGGAACCAACGATAAAGTTATCAGATTTAAATCTAGTTTACGCTTGTCTAAACTAAAACCAGATTCTACAAAACTGTTTCCCATTATTGGTGGCGGACATAAAGATTTACACAATTATGAAAGTTACCATAGAGCCTTGGGTGAAATTCTGAACTCTAAAAAGATAGTGGCCTTAGACAGAGAAAAAACGAGCATCGATTTTATAAGAACAAAAAAGAAAAGGAAATGATTAAAAAAATCCTCTACGGAATTTTCATTTTTTTAGGTGTTGGATTGCTCTTGTTTTATATTTTTCAAGAACGATTCTTGTTCTTAAACGGTAAAAGAGTTCCAAAAAATGTGGTGTATCAATTTCCGCAAGCATTTACGGAAGTCAATTTAAAAACAGCTGACAATGAAACCATCAACGCACTTCATTTTACGTTAGAAAAACCAAAAGGAATCATTCTCTTTTTTCATGGAAATAAAGGAAATTTACAACGTTGGGGAACCATTGTGCCGTATTTATTAGAGTACAATTATGAAGTGTTTGTAATCGACTATCGCAACTATGGAAAAAGTACCGGAAGTTTTAATGAAACACAAATGTATAACGATGCTTTGTTGGCCTACAATCATGTAAAAACAAAGTTTTCTGAAGATAAAATTGTGGTATACGGACGTTCTTTAGGGGCTACTTTTGCAACCAAAGTTGGGGCAGCAAATAACCCAAAACACGTGGTTTTAGAAGCACCTTTTTACAATCTAAAAAGAGCTACTCAGTTTTACTTTGCTTTATCTCCAACCTTTTTAGTGAAGTATCCTTTTAGAACGGATAAAATGATTGGAAATATAACTTCTCCTATTACTTTCTTTCATGGAGATGATGACAGAACCACATCTTTTACCCATTCTAAAGAGCTTTTTGATTTGGTGAAGTCTTCACAGAAAGAGTTTGTACCAATATCTACGGGAACACACCATAACTTAAAAGAGTTTGAAGTATATCAACAGAAAATGAAAGCACTACTGTATTAAACTAAAAGTGGGTTTCATTTTAATATACAGAAAGAACTAAGCCAAAGAAAGTTTTTTATACGTATCTGGAAGTTTTTTTCTGAATAGAATAGGGGCTATCATCTTTCCTAGTTGATAAGACACAAAGGTTGCTCCTAAAATAGCAAGCATATAGAACCAACTAGCGCTATTTTGGTATAGAGAACCTGTCATATTAGAGAAAGTATAAGATTCTATGACTTCAAAAGGGAATATAAAATAATTTACCACCCCAGTTTTAAAATCGGGAAATACAAAGAGAATATAAATCAGAGAACAAACATTCCAAGTAAATAAACCAAGTACGTTACCAACAAATCTAGAGAGTGATTTTTTATAAAGATTACACACCTTAGAAACATAAATAGGATGATTTTTTGTATCCTCACAGCAGATTTCATTTGTAATCAATGAATTATTTTTTTTCCATTTAAAAAAATTATCAATGGCAGAGTAAAACAACATAATAGGGGTTGTTATAATTGCAAATAAGGCATAAGAAAATATGATAAAGAGGAAGATGTTTTCAGCGTACATCAAGATCACTTGAGCTTCTGAATTTTCAGAAAATTGATTGAAAATGTCTGAGAGAAATATAATTTTCATTTGATAGGTTTGGTTAAGTCCGACAAAAAAACAATATAAGGGCTTCTCAAATATAGTTAAAAAAATGTTAAAAACAGAAATGTAAAAAATTTAATTACCTGATATACAGCAATATATTAACATATGTTAAGAAAAAAGCGGATGGGTAGTATGAAACTTATAAAAACTATTGAAATAACTATTCATTTCTTTCCCTCCAAGGAGGGAAGAAAATATCACATATTTTTTAATTTTCATTCCCGCCTCTCGAACGGTCATTGAGGCTCTCGAACAGTCATTGAGGTTTTCTAACGGTCATTGAGGTTTTCTAACGGTCATTGAGGCTCTCGAAATGACATCCTAATTCAATAGTTGTGAGATTAACGAAACAGAGAAAATAGTCAACATAAACCAACCAATAAATCCTTGAATAATAGCTAAATATCGAGGTAAACCTTTGATAGGGATTTCACCAAAACCTAAGGTGGTAAAAGTGTTTATGGAGAGCATTAAGGCGTTTAAAACTTTGATAAAAACATCGTAAAGAATGGCTATTAAAAAAACGGTAACTAATAAGATAGATTTCCAAATCCGTTTCGATTTTGGTAACTCACTCCACGTACCTTTCATCACGTCAATTTTTCTTAAAAAGGAAGTAGATAATTGCGTTCCGGCTACAGACCATTTGTAAATAGGTAAGACAGTTGCTGTGAAAAACTTGGGGACTCGTTTGTCAGATTTTTCAATTAGTTTTTTGTACTCATCATAGGCTAATATTTCTTCTTTTTGTCCTTCTAAATACACTTCATGAATTCCGGCTTTCTTATCCATGTATTTTAAGAAAAAACTATACCGATCTAAGATTCTGTTTTTACCATATCTGTCCCAAGAATTGGGAAAGAACAAATAAAACAAAGCAAATACAAAAATAACATACACAGAAAATGTAATGGCCTTAGAGGGTTTGGTGCCGTAATTAGAAAAGACTTTTAAAAATTGATTGACTTTCCATTGAAAAAAGGAATCGAAACTTGGGTTGGCTTCGTACATAAATTCTAGATGTTTGGTTTCAAAATCTTTTAAATTCATATACACAGCATTGGCACTTACCATATCAAAGTTTTCGCGATAATGTCTATACAATGCTCCTCTTAAAGCCGCCTCACCACCATATACTTCTAGGTTTTTAAACCGTAATTCTTCTTTATAATACGTAGCAAAAGAATCGGATTGAATTTCCTCATATTCTTTATCGGGTAATAAAGCAGTATAATTATCAAATGCATTAAAAGACGTGATGGAGTTGTTAAACTGTTTCCATTCAATTAAATCAGAGGGTTTTAAATGGGTAAAGTTTAAACGTACTCCTTTGCTAAAACTATTTTCTTTAACAACAAGATTGTCAATGGTTTCTTTTATTGCAAACGTTACTCTAGGACTCTCAAATTTATTGTTAACAAAAGACAATTGCTTATTTTTAGTAAAAACTAAACGACTAATGCCTTCACCCTTAATGATATTATCAGCAATAATTGCAAAATTATTTATTTCATTCATTCTTATATGAAATCGATTGTTGACTTCTGGTTTTTGTTCTGAATAATTTGTGTAAATAGTGTTTTTATAAAACTCAATAAAGGGTGCCTTATCTTGAAAAGGGGTGTTGGTGTAATTATTAATATCAACACCTTTCTTAAAAATATTTTTACTTATAGAAAAACCTTGTTGAATTTTTTTATCTCTAAAAAACTTATTTTCAAGTTGAAAGATTGTGTTATTAAAAAATCTAAATTCTTTTTCGAAAATGCTGTTATGAAGTTGTAACCCTAATACATTTCTAAATTCAACGTTTTCTTTACAATGTAGATTAAAAAGATATCCACCATAATAGGCTGAACTTGAATCATCTTCAATGTCAGCTCTATAGAATTTATCAGAAAAATAGACATTTGTAAACTTGAGTTGTTTGTCTATTACTATTTTTTTAGGGCTCTTGTTTACAGGAGTTACGTTCATAAAACCGTACTTAGTGGTAGTCAGTAAAGAATCTGTTTTGGCATTGTATTTTATATGTGCATCTTTTAAAGTAAACACACTGTCTTTTTCTTTGGCAATCATATCAAACAATTGAGCATAAGAATATTCTTTAAGATTTTTGTTAGGTGTTTGAGAATAACTGCTGATAGAAAACAACACAGCAAATAGGAATAGAATCTTTTTTATTTCGTCATTGCGAGGAATGAGGCACGAATGACGTGGCAATCTGTTTAATTTTAGTTTCAATTTATGGGATTGCTTCACTTTGCTCGTAATGACGGTTGTGTATTTTGTTTTCATCTTAATTTAATAGTTGAGAAATTAATGAAACAGAAAATATAGTGAGCATAAACCAACCAATAGAACCTTGTATAATGGCTAAGTATCTTGGGATTCCTTTAATTGGTATTTCACCAAAACCAAGCGTAGTAAAAGTGTTAATGGATAAAGTTAAAGCATTGAAAAACTTAATAAGTAGATCAATAATAATTAAGCCAAAAATCCAGCAAGCGATAATTAGACTGGTAAAAAACTTTCTTCTTTTTGATAAATCAATCCAACGACCTTTTAAGATATCGGTGTGTTTTAAAATCTTGCCAGTCATTTTATAATTATAAGAAGAGAAATAGTAAATTGGTTTTGTTAACCACAAGAAAAAATTTGGAATTTCTTTTTTACTACTTTGCATGTACTTCTTAAACTCGTTGTAAGACATTACAGATTCTTTTTGTTCTTCTTCATAGATTTCTCTAATCCCTTTATTTTGACGAAAGTATTTGGTTAAAAATTGTAAGCGATTCATCAATTTGTTTTTCTTTCCTGTTTCCCAGCTATTTGGAAACAACATGTATACAATCGCAAATATTAATATTACATATAAAGAGAAAATAATGGATAAAGAAGGGTTGGTTCCATAGCCAGAAAAAACTTTTAAAAATTGATTTATTTTCCAAGTAAAATAGGAATTGAAGGAAGGGTCGGTTTTATGTAAAAAAGCGTAACGTTTTGTTTCTAAATCTTTAAATTCTATATATACTTTATTTGCATAATCAGAATCGTGTTGTAATTTATAGAAGTCGTAAAACTGACCTAATTGCTGCATTTCAAATTTATAAGAATCGGCTAACTCTATTTTATATTTGTTTTTATAGTTCTCAAAAACAGTTTCTTTCTTATACAATTCTTCGTACGCTAAATCACTGCCTTCTGATAGTAAATATTTTAAATATAAATCATACCCTGCAGAAGAGAGAACCTTTTCTTTCCACTGTGTCCAGCGATAAACATTATTAATGCTAAATTGATTGATGTGAAGTAAAAAGGCATCATTAAAAATATTCTTCTCTACTATATATACTTGAGAATCGTTAAAAGATTCTTTTGAAATATCTACTCTAAAATCTCCAAAATTGTTTCCGTAAATACTGGTAAAAGTTGAATTATCTACGCTAAGAATTAAATACCCGTTTCCTTCAAAAACATTTTCATCGATATACGTATCTTTTATACTATTGGTGTAAACACCAACATCAATCGATGCTGTTTTGGGTATAAATTTTGAGTAATAAAGATGAAAATGAATAGAAGAATAATATTCAATTGAGCCAACATCGATGTTTACATCATTATGAAAAGTGCTGTAGTAAAACCCAACATCAGAATCGTAATTAGGATATTTTTCATCAAACTGATTAATTTGGCCATTTCCTAAAACACTGGTATCCATGTCTAAAACTCCTTTAAAAACACAGTTGAAAAATAAAAGAGAAGTAGTGTCGTAAATACTAACATTTTTATTGAAAACAATATTGGTAAAACCTTGAACAACATCATCATCTAATTGATGTTCAAAATGAACATTTTTTAATACGATTTCTTTATTTATGATGAATGGGTTATCTCTCTTCTTAGCCTCACCATTAACATATAAATATTCAAAATCAGCATCTTTTTCTGTAAACCTGATAAATGCATTTTCTAATGTAAATACTGAATCTTTTTCAGCGGCAATCATTTTAAAAAACTCAGTATGTGAGTATTCTTTTACTTTTGTTTCTTGTGAAAACCCAATAAAACAAGTTAATAGCAGAAGCGAGGTAAAGAAGTATTTCATAGGTAGTTGATAAGAGGTTAAATTACAAAAAAAGAAATAATCTACTGAATGTCTTTTTGTTATCTAGAGAAGATGTGTATTTTGTTCTTTTTAAATACAAGAAAGCCTACCTTTGTCAAAATTTTTTTTGGCATGACCACTTTTCAAGATTTAGACTTATCTAGTCAACTTTATAATAGCATCGAAGAGTTAGGATTTACACATCCAACTCCTATTCAAGAACAATCCTTTTCTGTGGTTCGTTCTGGAAAAGATGTGGTAGGAATTGCACAAACAGGTACAGGAAAAACATTTGCTTATATGTTGCCAATCCTTAGAGATTTAAAATTTTCTAAGCAAATAACGCCAAGAGTTTTGGTGTTGGTTCCAACACGTGAATTAGTTTTACAAGTTGTAGATGAAATTGAAAAGTTAACCAAATACATTAACCTGAGAGTTTTAGGAGTTTATGGTGGAGCAAATATTAACACTCAGAAACAAGCAGTTGCTCAAGGAACCGATATTATTGTAGCTACACCAGGTAGATTGTATGATTTAGGATTAAGTAATGTTTTAAAACTAAAATCGATTCAGAAACTGGTCATTGATGAGGTAGATGTGATGCTAGATTTAGGGTTTCGTTTTCAGTTATTAAACATTTTTGATCTACTACCAAGAGCTAGACAAAACATTATGTTTTCTGCAACCATGACTGATGATGTAGATGAATTAATTAATGATTTCTTTAAAGCGCCTCAGAAGATTTCTGTAGCATTAAGTGGTACACCACTTGATAATATTCAACAAACTTCATACATAGCACCAAACTTTTACACCAAAGCAAACTTATTAGCTCACTTATTACGAGATCGAGATGCTTTTACCAAAGTGTTGGTGTTTGTTTCTAACAAACGTAGAGCAGATTTGTTATTTGCCGCTCTTGAAGAAATTTTCGGATCAGAGAGTTGTGTCATTCATTCTAATAAAACACAGAATTATAGAATTCGTTCTATCCGTCAATTTGATGAAGGAAAGAACCGTATTTTGGTTGCCACGGATGTCATGGCTCGTGGATTAGATTTAGATGAAATTTCTCATGTGATCAATTTCGATACGCCATATTTTCCAGAAAATTACATGCATAGAATTGGTAGAACTGGACGAGCAGAACACGAAGGAAAAACCATTCTATTTTCAACTGAAAAAGAATTAGAAGCCAAAGAAAGAATTGAAACTTTGATGGATTATAAAATTCCGGTGTTAGATTTTCCAGAAGAAGTAGAAATCACCAAACAACTTACCGAAGAAGAGCGCCCAAAAGAAGATCAAGAAATCTCAAAAAACAGAACTTCTGAAGAATACGTTCCCGGTCCTGCTTTTCATGAAAAGAGCGAGAAGAATAGCAAAACCAATCAAGGAGGTTCTTATAAAAGAGAAATTGCTAGGAAATATAAGAAACCCAAAACGCGTGGCGACAAGAACTACAACATGCGTAATAAAAAGAAGTAAAAGTTTTTTGTTTTTGTGAATTGACACTGTAGATTTTCTCAAATATAGTATTGAGTAATATTTAAAGAATCAATTCATTTATTATTTTAAATTATTGAGTTTTTACTATTTTAAGAACTTTAATGATATATCATCAATAAATTAATAAAATTTTATATTTTTCTTTCTTTAGAATTCTTTTTTTTGATTATTATCATTAGTTTTATCCACTATAATTCACCTAATCAATAAACTAATGAATAAAAAATTACTTCCCCTAATTGTTTGCATATTTTTTCTGGGCTTACAAACTTCATTTTCACAAACAGTGAAAAACGAACCACAAAAGCCTTCTTATATCGGCAAGGCTACTAAAGTAGAACAGGTTTCATCTCTAAAGTCTAGAATGAACTCATTAAAAAGACCCGATCTTTCTTTCAAAGGAGATTACCAAGATGGAAGATCAAAATCTTCTAAAATTGAAGTTGTCATAGGTAAAGGATCTACAGGAGATGATATTTTAGCAAAGAATCCTAATGCTCTCAAAAACAGTATTCCAACACGTGCTGCAGAAATTGTTTTTGAAACAGCTTCAGGTGGATCAGGAAGACCTAGTGATCCCGCAGGAGCAGTAGGTCCAAATCATTATATCTCTGTAACAAACTCTGCCATTCAAATTTTCGACAAAAATGGAGTTTCACTTTCAGGAGGATTGATTCAGGCAACGAGTATTTTTACATTTGCATCAGGAGGATGTTGTGATTTAACAGCAAGTTATGATAATGTAGCTGATCGTTGGGTATTATCTTACCTAAGTTCTGCAGGAGAAGGAACACAAATAGCAGTTTCTAACGGACCTGACCCAGTAAATGATGGCTGGACTATTTACACATTTGCTCAAGTAAGTGATTATCAAAAATTATCTGTTTGGAGAGATGGATATTATATGACTGAAAATACATCAAGTGGAAATAAATTACACGTTTTTGAAAGAGATGCCATGATTGATGATGCAAGCGCAGGAACAGACCCGCAAATTCTTTCTTTTTCTTTACCAGGATTGGTAACTAGTGGCTTCCACAGTCCACAAGTATTAAACATCAGTAATAATAACTGGCCAACTTCAGGTGGAGCTACGATTATTTACATGCAAGATGATGCTTGGAGTGGTGTCACTGAAGATCATATCAAAGTATGGACAGCAACCATGGATTGGGCTACGCCTGGAAATTCAATAGTTTCTGCTGCACAAGAATTAGCAGGAGCTGATGGAGTTACATCTTTTGTAGGAGTTTTTGATGGTGGGAGTTTCTCAAATTTAGCACAGCCTAATGGTGGAGGTAATCTTGATGCACTTCAAGCAACCATTATGAATCAAGCACAATACAGAAGATTTGCAACGCATAATTCAGCAGTCTTTAATTTTGTAGTAGATGTTGATGGTAGTTCAGCAAAACAAGCCGGTGTTAGATGGTACGAATTACGACAAACGGCTGATGGGCAACCCTGGACAGTGCATCAAGAAGGAACCTATGCAGCTCCAGATAACAAACATGCTTGGAATGCAAGTATGATTATGGATGTGCAAGGGAATATCGGAATGGGATATACTGCTATGTCTAGTCCAAATAGTACAGATACAGGAATTTTTGCAGGCTCTTATTATACAGGACGTTTTGCCAATGACCCACTTGGGACTATGACCGTATCAGAAGAAGTAATTACAGCCGGAGATTCAAATTTTACGAGTAGTACACGTTATGGAGATTATAGTAAAATAGATGTAGATCCAGCTAACGATAAAAAATTCTGGTTCGTCAACGAATTAAGATCTGGTGGTATTAAAAATATTGCTGGAGTATTTCAAATAGCACCTAATTTTAATAATGATATCGGAGTTGTTAGCATCAACGCACCTACAACAGGAGCATTGTCTAATAGTGAAAGCATTACAGTTACTATTTTTAATTTTGGAGAACAAGCTGCCGATACATTTGATGTAACTTATCAAGTAGATGGCGGAACTTTAGTAACTCAAGCATATAATGGAGCAGCAATTGCCTCAAATGCAACGGCACAATTTACTTTTACAACGACTGCCGATTTATCTACAGAAGGACAAACCTATAGCATTGTAGCTTCCACAGACTTAGGAAGCGATGAAGACAGTGGGAACGACTCTTTTACAGCAGCTGTATTACATGTATTTTCAAATGACCTAGGAGTTACCGCTATTACAGCACCCGTTACTTCAGAAAGTTTAGGGAATGAGCAGATTGTTGTGACTATTGAAAACTTTGGTACAGCTTCACAATCAAATTTTGATGTTTCTTATACTATTAATGGAAGTACCCCTATAGTTGAACAAGTACCTGGTCCATTAGCAAGTGGAGCTACAACTTCTTATACATTTTCAACGGTAGGAGATTTCTCTGCAGATGGCACGTATACAATTGTAGCACAAACTCAATTAACAGGAGATTCTGATGTTTTAAATGACTCAACTCAAGTAGATGTAGTTAATTCAGCTTGTACTACTTCTACCAATGATACTGAGATGCCAGTAGGACCGGATCTAGGCTCAGTAACAGAGTCTATTATAACAATTACTGAAAACAATATAATAACAGATGTAAATGTAACTTTAAACATAAATCATACCTTTGTTGCAGATCTAGATGTAAAGCTGATCGGACCAGATGGAACTACTGAAGTAATTTTATTTACGGATGTTGGAAGTTCTGGAGATAATTTCACCAATACTGTTTTAGATGATGATACGGCTACTAATATTTCAGATGGAACTGCTCCATTTACTGGAGTTTTTAGCCCTGAAGATGGAAGCTTAGCAGATTTTAATGGTATGTCATCTTTAGGTGATTGGACATTACATATTACCGATGATGCAAATTTAGATGGAGGAACTCTATTAAGCTGGTCTATACAGCTCTGTACAAGTTTGCCTTTATCTGTTGACGATTTAGCCTTAGAAGGAGATTTTAAAATCTTAAACAAAGGAAATGACCAGTTTGAAATTCAATTAACTTCAGATACCTTGGTGGAAGACTTAGACTTAAATATTTACAATATGCTAGGTCAGAAACTACTTTGGAAAACCTTAAAGAAAGAAGGTGGAAGATATGAATACAAATTAAACATGTCGTATGCATCTCCAGGAATCTATTTAATTAGAGTAGGAAATACTACTTCTGGTGTAACCAAACGAATTGTTGTAGAGTAAACAATAATTGACTAAAATTATAAACTCCGTTTTGAATTCATTTTCAAAACGGAGTTTTTTTATTTTTCAATAACTTCACTTAAACGAATTGGTGAAGCATCCTCACAACGATTTTGCATTCTTAATCTAAGAAACTTAAAAAAGATGGTTGTTTTTTTTAATGAAAATTGAGCAAATTCTTCACTTTCAATATTAATTGGGTCGTATTTACTTTCTTCACCGTCAACACTAATAATCCAACCACAAGCACTTCCTGATTTGGGTTCTATAACTCCTAAAGTATAGCCTTGGTTTTTATATTCTTCCATGGTTTTATTCGCTGTAGATTTTGAACTTTTACATGAGATTATAAAACACAAAAAGGAAAAAATAAAGATTTTTGAAAGTTGTTTCATGATATTTAATTTTTATAGCTTACAAATACTGATAGATGAAGACACATGCATACATCATACCAAAATATTTAATTAAAGTTAGTGGAAATAAACTTAGTATCTTTGTCTAGAGTTTATAAAAATTGATTTTTTAAGTTTAAAAGCTCTTAAATTAATTAGTAAAAATAAGTAAATCACAAGAAGTTAATGCAAGTTTTAACAGCACAAGAATTGCACAATCTTGCTATGAATATAGCAGGAAAGAAGTTAGAAGAAATGGGATACGAATTTCAAGCAATTAATAGTAAGCTTAAAAGACATCCACAATTTGTTTTATTTAAAAAAGGAGAGCCGACTGTTTTTGTTTTGGTAAAAGCAACCAACAATATTCAAAATCCAGAAGAATATGATGTTTTATGGATGGAAACGTTTAAAGAACATGCCAAAAAACAAAATGCAAAAGTGTGGTTTGCGGGTGTTGGAATTGCAAATGCAGAAAGTATTGAAAATCCTGTTTTTAAAGATCAACCCTATTATGTTGCCTTTGAAGATTTTATAAAAATTTTAGAATAAAAAAAAGCCTCACAAATAGTGAGGCTTTTTAGTATATAAAAAAAACTACTTTTAATTACTCAGCTTTCTGTTCTAACATTTCAAAGAACTGACCAATCTTAGGTAAGATGATAATCTTAGTTCTTCTATTTTTAGATTTGTTGGCTGGGGTGTCATTTGGTGCTAAAGGCACATAGCTACTTCTACCTGCAGCGATTAATCTGCTTGGCTTTACACCGAACTTGTATTGTAATATTCTAGTAATTGAGGTGGCTCTTTTCGCAGATAAATCCCAGTTATCTTGAATAATATCGTTTTTAATTGGAGTAGCATCTGTATGACCTTCAATCATAACATCCATTTCTGGTTGTCCGTTTACAACTGTTGCAACTTTTTCTAAAACATCATAAGCTTTATCCGTTACATTATAACTTCCGCTCTTAAATAATAACTTGTCAGAAATTGAAATAAAAACAACTGTTTTTTCAACATTGATTTCAATATCTTCATCATCAATACCATCTTTCAACTCTTTTTTCAAGTTAAAAGCGACTACAAGATTCAAAGAATCTTTCTTAGTTGCCGCAGCTCTAATTCTATTGATATATTTATCTTTTTTACTTAATTGAGCCAGTGTTTCTTTAATATTATCGGTAGCACCTTGTGTCAAAACTGTTAAGTTATCAACATATTCTAAGGTTTTCTTTTTATCATTTCTTAAATCAGCAATCGAACTATTTAAGTTCTTAACATCAGCTTCACACTTTTCTTTATCGATAATACATTTCGTTAAACTGTTTTTAACAGCAACCAACTCATCTTTAGTTTTGTCGTGTTGTGCTTGTAGTGCTGCATGTTCTTTTTGAGAAATACAAGAAGTTAAAATAACCGAGCTTATTAGTAATATTACTATTTTTTTCATTTTCTGTATAATTGAATTTTTACAATTACAAAGTTAAAAATATTGATAGGATAATCAGGGTGATTAACAATAATTTATGAACCATTTATAAAAACTTTAAATAGTATCTTTACAGAACAATAATTTAGGAATGAAAAAAACACTTCTTTTACTGTTAATTACCTCTTTTTTTGCCTTTATTTCCTGTAATGAAAAGATTACGAATAATGAACCTGTAAAATTACAAGGACAAGTTTTTGGAACCACTTATAGCATTATTTATTATGATATTTCTAAAAACTTTGATACTGAAATCAATCAACTATTTGATGAAATCAATCAATCTACATCAACCTACATTCCAACTTCCGACATCTCAAGAATTAATAAAGGAGAAACTGGAGTGAAGGTCGACAGTTATTTTAAAGAAGTATTCTCTAAATCAAAACAGATTTTTAAAGAAACAAACGGATACTTTGATCCAACTGTTGGAAATTTGGTAAATGCTTGGGGATTTGGGCCTGAAAAACCCTTAAATGAATTAGATTCTAACCGTGTAAAAGAATTGATGCAGTTTGTTGGGTTAGATAAAGTTGCTATAGAAAATAATAGCGTGGTAAAACAATTCCCAGAAACCTATTTAGATTTTAATTCTATTGGAAAAGGATATGGACTAGATGTTATTGGGAGATTTTTAGAATCTAAAGGGGTAGACAATTATTTGGTTGAAATAGGAGGAGAGATACGATTAAAAGGAACCAAACCAGAAGGTAAATTATGGACAGTCCAAATAGAAAATCCAAATACTGACGGATCTCGTTCTGCTTACACAAATTTGAAATTAACCAATAAATCCATGGCTAGCTCTGGAAACTATCGGAAATTCAGAATAGCTAATGACGGTCAAAAATATGTGCATACAATTAATCCTAAAACGGGTTACGCAACAGAAAGTAATTTGTTAGCTGCTACTGTTATTGCCGAATTAGATTGTGCAGATGTAGATGCCTATGCTACTTCTTTTATGGCAATGGGTTTAGAAAAAACAAAAAAATTTTTAGAAAGTAAACCTGCCTTAAAAGTCATTTTGATTTACGCAAATGAAAAAGGAGAATTGACAGAATTTAGAAATTAGTTTTTAAAAACAACCGGTAAAATTTCTCCTTTCATTAATCGGTATTTGTCTGAAAGTTCAGCAGAGAGTTTTTCAGTATAATTTACTTCATCAACTGTAAAACCAATAGATCTCAGTTTATCAAAATAATCACGTCCGTATACCCTTACATGATCATATTGTCCAAATATTTTTGCACGTTCTTTTGGATCTGTAATTGAATCATCTTCAAAAGTAGTCTCACGATTTAAATCTTGTGGTATTTGAAAGATTCCCATTCCCCCTTTTTTCATGACGCGATATAATTCTTGCATTGCTTTTGTGTCATCAGGAATATGTTCTAAAACGTGATTACAAAAAACGACATCAAAAGAATCGTCCTCAAAAGGTAACTTAGTAATATCTGCTTTTACATCAGCAATGGGCGAATATAAATCTGCAGTAATATAATCATGGTTTAGTTTTCTAAAACGCTTTAAAAAGCATTGTTCTGGAGCCATGTGAAGCACTTTTATTGCTGAACTCGTTTCAGTATCTTTTGAATTCTTTCTCAATATTTTTCGAGAACTTGAATCAAGTTCAGGTCTTAGAAAATCAGTCTCATTATCTAAATACAACCAAAGTAGTCTATGGCGTTCTAAAGATAGCGTACTTGGTGATAAAACGTTGGGTCTTTGAATTCCATAACCGTA
>Ga0075467_10001762_pt1 | contig 17746 bp, 19 predicted proteins | sample DEB08_DNA_9_FD_75067 | JGI IMG/M metagenome (GOLD analysis project Ga0075467, IMG submission 75067) | Aqueous microbial communities from the Delaware River and Bay under freshwater to marine salinity gradient to study organic matter... | ecosystem: Environmental > Aquatic > Marine > Coastal ... | reverse complement strand
GCGTTATAGCCGTCGTAGACCCAAGATTTATCGGGAAGCGCTGCGACAGATGGATTTATGATGGCTTACGTCACGTTCGGCCCGCGTATGATTTGGCGGATGCGGATGACGCTTTGGGCCGTTGTACCAGGTACCAGAAGGTCTGCAGGTGCTACTAATATCAGGGTGTGAAACCCCGCTTTCGGGTGGCGTCAACGGTTTTCTGCAACGTCGCTTCGTTCTCGGCAATCAGGATCACCACCGGGCCATTTGCCTACCTGATGGCCGGACTTTTCGGTGCGTCGCGAAGGGAGGCAAGGCGCATTATGGCCGGGGCTGTTGCAAGGATCGCGGCACGATGGTGCGGGCCCTCGGACCTTGGCAAGCGGGGGCGGGCGGTGTAGGGGGCCTGTTGATCCCTTTATGTCGGAAGTGCCCCTCGAGATGACCACGCCGAAGAAGCTTTTTATCAAGACCTATGGTTGTCAGATGAACGTCTACGACAGCGAGCGGATGGCGGAAACCCTTGGCCAGCAGGGCTATGTGGCGACGGATACGGCGAATGACGCCGATATGATTTTGTTGAACACTTGTCATATCCGCGAAAAGGCGGCCGAGAAAATTTATTCTGAACTGGGGCGTTACCGGCCATTGAAGGATGCCAACCCCGATCTGAAAATAGGGGTGGCGGGCTGCGTTGCACAGGCTGAAGGCGCCGAGATCATGGCCCGTCAGCCGATGGTCGATCTGGTGGTGGGGCCGCAGTCCTATCATCGTCTGCCCGAGTTGGAAGCCAAAGCGCGCCGCGGGGAAAAGGCGTTGGATACGGATTTTCCGGAAGAGGATAAATTTGAGCATCTGGCGGCGCGACCCAAAGCAAAGCGTGGTCCAACGGCGTTCTTGACGGTGCAGGAAGGATGCGACAAGTTCTGCGCGTTCTGTGTTGTGCCTTACACGCGGGGGGCCGAGGTCAGTCGTCCTGCAGAGCGGGTCATGGGCGAAGCGCGCGATCTGGTGGAGCGCGGCGTTCGCGAGATCACATTGCTAGGGCAAAACGTGAATGCCTATCACGGCCATGCGCGCGGGCTTTCAGGATTGATCCGCGATCTGGCGACAGCCGACGGGTTGGAGCGTATTCGCTTCACCACAAGCCATCCCAACGACATGCAGGATGATCTGATTGCTGCGCACGGCGATTGCGAAAAGCTTATGCCTTATCTGCATCTTCCTGTGCAGTCCGGCTCCGACAAGATTTTGAAGGCGATGAACCGTAAGCACACTGCCGAAAGCTACATCAAACTAATCGAGCGTATTCGCGGCGTGCGCCCTGACCTATTGTTGTCCAGTGATTTCATCGTTGGCTTTCCGGGAGAGACCGAGGCGGATTTCCAGGCGACGCTCGATCTGGTGGAAACTGTCGGCTACGGACAGGCCTATAGCTTTAAGTATTCGGCGCGCCCCGGTACTCCGGCGGCTGAACGCGCAGAAGTCGACGGCGCAGAGGCCGACGAGCGATTGCAGCGATTGCAGGCTCTTTTGACGCGTCAGCAAAAGGCGGCCCAAGATGCGATGGTCGGGCGCGAAGTGACGGTGCTGTTTGAAAAGCCGGGGCGGTTGCCAGGCCAGATGGTTGGAAAATCCGAATATCTTCATGCGGTACATGTGACATCAGATGCGGTGGCGCGCGGCGATTTAGCCAAGGTGCGGATTGTTGAAAGTGTGCGCAATTCGCTTGCCGGTGTGGTGGTCTGACCGGGACATGCAAGCCCCGGTCCTGTTAGTGAATACAGCAATCCTTGCGCGGCAATCATCAGGGCGACGGCGCCAAATATCTAGTGCCAGTCGGTCAAAAGCGCGCACTTTGCTTTGCCGAAAGTTGTACCGCTTCCTAAGCCCCGCCCTTCAGATTTTCTCGGCCAGTGTGGTCAGGATACGGGTCCAGCCGCCTTCATGGTTCGTGCGGCTTTCGTCGGATTGAAAGCGCACATGGGTGAGACGCAGGTTGGTGCCACCTTCTGCGTCTTCAAAGTCGATGGTGACAGTGCTGTCTTCAACGGGAGACATCGGGGATTCCCATGTGAAGGCTAGGCGGTTGGCACGATCTATTGTTTTGTAGGTACCTGCATGGGGCAGGTCCTGATCTCCGGCACGCATTATCACAAGAAAGCGCCCGCCTTCGCGGGCGTCAGACGTGGCCTTTGGGACCGTCATATCGGGGCCCGGAATCATAAATTGCGCAAGCATCACCGGGTCTAGCCAAGCATCGAAAAGCTTCTCCCGATTGGCTGGAATAAGGCGTGTGATTTCAAGTTTAAGGTCCGTGGCTTGATCAGTCATGAATGTCATCCTTTGTTATCAGAGTTTCCAGTTTCTCCAAACGCAGTGCCCAGATCGATTGCAGGTCCTTGAACCAGTCATGGATGCGGGAAAGGCGGTCGGGGTGCAGCTCGATCAAATGCTCCCGCCATTCGGTCCTGCGGCTGACAAGTCCTGCGCTTTCCAGCGTCTTGATGTGTTTGGACACGGAATTGAGGCTCATCTCGAAGTGTCGTGCCAGGTCGGTCACGCGCATTGCGCCGTGCTGCGCCAGAAGCGTCAGGATGGCGCGCCGCGTGGGATCGCAAGCGGCTTTCAGAATTACCGTAAGGTCTGTGTCATCATCTCGTTCAACCATATGGATGAATTAAGCGATTCGATTCTATCAGTCAACCCGTTGGATGAATGATTGTGGGCGCGGCCCCTCTGTGGGCACAACCGCTTCGAAACGCCATATTTCGTGATGATCGTGCAAATAATGGCGAGATATGCTTGCGTGTTGGGGAATCCCTTGGCAGCATAAGGCTAGGAAACGAGGATTTATTACGGAGTTCGATTATTTGGCCATTAGTGCGTTGACCCCGCCGACCGTATCCGTAGACGCCCCAGAGACGCGTCTTGAGTTCCCTGATAACCGCCTGCTGATCGATCTCTTCGGAGAGCTCAATCGCAACCTAACACACATTGAAGACGTTCTTGATGTTCAGCTTGTGCATCAGGGCAATCAACTCGTGGTGTTTGGTGAACCGGCGATACAGGCAAAAGCTGTTGAGGTGTTGAACGCGCTTTATGCACGCCTTGAGCAGGGCAAAGAAGTGGCGCGGGGGGACATCGATGCGGAAATCCGCATGGGGGCATCGGCCAGCGGGACCAGCAATCGCGCCGGCGATCAAATGGAGCTGTTTCAGGGCGGGCGCGTCGAGATCAAGACGCGCAAGAAGCTGGTCGAGCCACGGACTGTGGCACAAAAAGCCTATGTGCGCGCTTTGTTTAGCAACGAATTGTCTTTCGGGATTGGTCCTGCGGGCACCGGCAAAACCTATCTTGCTGTGGCGGTGGGCATAAACATGTTCATCGGAGGCCACGTCGACAAGATTATCCTCAGCCGGCCGGCGGTGGAGGCGGGAGAGCGGCTTGGGTTTTTGCCCGGCGATATGAAAGACAAGATCGACCCCTATATGCAGCCGCTGTACGACGCGCTTGGGGATTTTTTGCCGGGAAATCAGGTGGCAAAACTCATCGAAGACAAGCGTATCGAGATCGCGCCGCTGGCGTTTATGCGCGGGCGGACGCTTTCGAATGCGTTCGTGGTTCTGGACGAAGCGCAGAATGCTACCTCGATGCAAATGAAAATGTTCCTGACCCGATTGGGCGAGGGCAGCCGCATGGTCATCACGGGTGATCGTAGTCAGGTGGATTTGCCACGCGGCGTGACGTCTGGGCTTTCGGACGCCGAGCGCCTTTTGAAAGACGTCAAAGCGATCTCGTTCAGCTACTTCACCTCGAAAGACGTCGTGCGTCATCCGCTGGTTGCGAAAATAATCGAAGCCTATGACGGCGACGCTCCACCAGGGTGAGCCGCGCGCCTGCGGCGCCTGCGATGTTTCGCGCAGGCCTTTGGCCCGCGCCGCGCCTCCGGCGGGGCTTTCTTTGACCCAAAGAACGGGGCGAGAATTCCGTTATTTCTGTGGGTCTGAAAAAACTTGGCGGAGCCCACTTTGTGGATGTCGGCAGCGTTCCTAACCGGAACCGATCAAAATGCCGGCGGTCAAAACAAGGGCACCTCCCAAGACGACCTGAAGGGCCGCGCGAAAGAAGGGTGTTTCCATATAGCGGTTCTGGAGCCAGGCGATGGCCCATAGTTCGACGAAAACGACGGCAATAGCGATAGTGGTCGCGGTCCAGAAATCCGAGATCAGATACGGAAGCGCGTGACCGAGGCCGCCGACCGTGGTCATAACGCCGGAGGCAATCCCGCGCTTGAGAGGTGATCCGCGCCCCGAGATCGTGCCGTCGTCCGAGGCGGCTTCGGTGAAGCCCATGGAAATGCCTGCACCAACAGACGCCGCAAGACCGATGAGGAATGTGTTCCATGTATCGCCGGTTGCGAAGGCGGCCGCGAAGATCGGCGCAAGTGTCGAAACGGAGCCATCCATGAGGCCTGCAAGGCCGGGCTGCGCCCATGTGAGAACAAACTGGCGGTGTGCTGTACGCGCTTCTCGATCATCGGTGTCGGCATCTAGGTGATGGTCGACCAGCTCGGCGGCTCTTGCTGTGTGCTCGGCTTCGGCCGCGGCAAGGTTTCCCAGAAGTTTGCGCGTATCTGCATCTGTCGTGCGTTGCGCTGCGATTTCGTAATACCGTTGTGCTGAGGCTTCCATGATCTCGGCCTCTGCGCGGATACGCTCAAGTCCAAGGTTCTCAACCAGCCAGACAGGTCGACGGGCATAGAACCCGGACACGTGTTCGCGTCGGATAAGCGGGATCACTGTGCCAAAGCGCGTTTTGTGAAGGTCGATCAACTGCTTGCGGTGGCCGTCTTCTTCCAGCGCCATCCCGTCGAAAATCGCTGCGGAAGACGGGAAATCGGCGCGCAAGTGTTCTGCATAGTTTCGGTAAATGCGCGCATCGTCTTCTTCCGAGGAAATGGCGAGGGCAAGGACTTCCTGCTCGCTCAGGTCGGAGAAGCGTTTGCGATATGCGAAGTTGAAATTCATAGCGGCCTCGTCTTAGAACTATTCTAATCGTTGTTGCTGGGGGGCTGAATGACAAGAGGTAATTCAGATATTCGGCCTTCCTGCGTTGAGTAGAGCACTCCAAAGCGCCGCATCCATCTTGAATAAACTGAACTGATTAGTTTATATATCGAAACGCAAAGGGAAGGGATTTCTATGAACGCCCCGGTAAGTATCACCAAGCAAGGCCGAAAATGGGATCAGGTGCTGGACGGCGCACGCACGGTCTTTATGCGGGATGGCTTTGAAGGCGCCAGCGTCGATGACATCGTGCGCGAGGCCGGGGTGTCGAAAGCCACGCTTTACAGTTATTTCCCCGACAAGCGGCTGTTGTTCCTTGAGGTGGCGAAGACCGAGTGTAAGGCGCAGTCAGCTGCGGCGATCCAGCAGATCGAGGGCTCAGGGGATGTCCGCGAGGCTCTGGCGACGGCGGCTGGTCGGATGGTACGGTTTTTCTTGTCGGATGTCGGGATGCAGGTGTTTCGCATCGTCGTGGGCGAAAGCCAGCGGTTTCCCGAGATCGGGCGGGAGTTTTATGCTTCGGGTCCGCAGATGGTACGCGACATGTTGATTGGGTTCCTTAGTCGGGCCGTGGTGGATGGCAAACTGAAGATAGACGATGTGGAACTTGCGGCAGATCAGTTTCCGGAATTGTGCAAGGCCGGGCTGCATATGCAGATGGTTCTGGGCCTGCGCCAGTCAGTAAGCGAGGACGAGATTGACCGCGTGATCGAGGGCGCAGTCGATATGTTTATGAGCCAATACGGTGTCTGACGAGTTACCGGACGAAGCAGGTGAGCGCCGGATTGATCGAAAGACGCCCCCCTTTTTTGCGGGACGCGCGTTGATGGTATCGGCGTTTTTGGCCCTGTGCGTGGTCGGCGTAGGCCGTGATCAGTTCGGCCAGCCACTGGTCTTCACGTCGCCCGGCCCATATCTCTTCTTTGGCTCAATCTGGCTTGCGGCCTTCGGGTTGGCCTACACGTTCGTGTCCGCGCGTCTGACATGCGGTTTAATGGTCTGCATTTCCGCGATCTATCGGCCGGTATTCATTGCAGAAAAAGCGTCGAGGGGCGAGCTTTAGCTTTTAGTCGATCCGGCGGACGTGAAGCTGGTTGCCGATCTTTTTAGTTTCAAACCTTTTCAGGCCTTCTACAAGATCACTTAGCTTCTTTTTGCCGTAGGTGCGTGGATCAAAGTCAGGGCTGTCGCGCGTGATGTATTGGCCGAGCGGTCCCAATGCATACCAGTCGTCGTCTGAGGGAATTTTGTCCATTGCGCCAGTGATCAAAGGGATCGCGGCGGTGGGGTTTTGCTTCTCTGTTGCGGGCGCGCCCTTTTCAGGCGAAGTAGAGTCGTCGACAATATTTTCAATCATAACAAAGCGGTTACAGACGTTGCGCAGGCTTTCAGGGGCCTTTGCTTCTCCGACGCCAATGACGTCCATGCCTTGCTCGCGCACACGGTTTGCAAGTGCCGTGAAGTCGCTGTCAGAGGACACAAGCACAAAGCCGTCAAAGCGGCCTGTGTGCAGGATGTCCATTGCATCAATCACAAGTCCGATGTCGCTTGCGTTTTTGCCAACTGTGTTTGCGGTTTCCTGATGGGCGACAAGGCCGAGATCCCGTACGGCCTTGGTCCAGGCGTTCAGACGGCCCGATGACCAGTCGCCGTAAACACGGCGGAGGGCTGGTTCGCCGAAGGTTGTGACTTCTTTGAGGATGGACGCGGCGTATTTTGCCGGGATGTTGTCGGCGTCAATTAGGACGGCGTAAAGTGGTCTGTCGCGGTCAGCCATGGTGCGCGCCTTTGTTTGGTCGGGGGGGCTGTCTGCCCCCGCGCGGGACTACGCCCGCGCCTCCCGAGGATTTATTAGCCCCAAAGAAGGGTCAGGAAAGCTCCGAAGCCGACGTGATGACCTTGCCGAGAAGGCCGTAAACCTTTGCTTCTTTGGTATCGAGCCAGAAGTCGCGTTCGGTGTCTTTGGCGATTTTGGCTGCGGTTTGCCCGGTCGCTTCGGCAAATAGCTTGTGGAAGCGTTCGCGCATTTTTTCGATCTGGTCGGCTTGGATTTGCATGTCAGTGACCTTGCCGCCAATGCCACCAGAAGGTTGGTGCAAAAGGAAGCGCGTGTTGGGCAGACAGAAGCGGTTCTCCTTCGCAGCAGCGACGAAGATCAGCGCGCCAGCAGAGGCAACCCAGCCCGAACCGATGGTGCGCACGGTCGGTTTGATGAACTTGATCATGTCGTGGACCATGTCGCCGCTCTCGACATGGCCGCCGGGCGACGAGATGTAGACGTTGATCGGATCTTCGTTATCTTCGGCAAGCGCGAGAAGCTGTTTGACTGTGCGTTCGGCGAGCTTGTTGTTGATCTCGCCCGTGATGATCACGTTGCGGGATTTGAAGAAAAGCTGCTCGGCTTTGCCGCCGCCTTGGGCTTTGTCGTCTTTAGATGTGTCGTCTTTAGATGTGTCGTCGGCCATGGTGATGAACATCTCGTCTCTTTCTTTGAAGCTGGTTTGGGGGGAATGTCGGTGTTGGGGCTGGGAATGGCAAGGCGCGGCCGCGCGATTAATCCAGAAACTTGTGTAGGATTAGCGCGTCCACATACCCTTCGCGCGGGTGGCGGAAGGCGCGGGGCAGGCGGGCGATCTGCGCAAAGCCGGCGCGCTTCCAGATATCGATTGCGCGGGTGTTGCTGGCCAGGACGAAATTGAATTGCATGGCTTCAAATCCAAATGCTTTGGCCTCGCTTAGGGCGTGGCTTAACATTGCGCGGGCCACGCCCTTGCCTGTGGCGTTCGCGCTAGTGATGAAGCCTGCGTTGCAGACATGATTGCCGCCGCCCATTTGATTGGGGCGGATGAAGAAGGTGCCGCCGTCGGTGATGAAGGGGTGGGCGGCGCACCAATAGGCGAGGGCGTCTTTGCGGGAGATATCTGTGTCAATTGCGTAGGTGTCGCCCGCACGGAAGACGGGTTCGAGCATAGCCCAGATGACGTCATGGTCGGATTGGGTGGCCGGGCGGATCACCGGACCTAGCCTGATCGGTCGTCGCACACAGTGCGCGACAAGGCCTCCAAGGCCTCGGCGTCCACAGACAGGGTCGCGCCGCCGCCTTGAAACAGAATTTCTGCAGGTTCTGCAAAAGCGGGGAAGATAACAGTCATCCCCAATAATCCAAAACCCAACAGCCTCATGCGCCCTTTTGAAAATACCTTGGGGAGGTTCGGAGGGCCGGCGCCCTTCCGGTCAGTCGTCGTCGCAAGGCGACGAACCATCAGTAAATCACCACCGAGCGAATAGACTCACCCGCGTGCATCAGATCGAAGCCTTTGTTGATGTCTTCAAGCGCAAGCGTGTGGGTGATCATCGGGTCGATCTCGATCTTGCCCTCCATGTACCAATCGACAATCTTTGGTACGTCCGTGCGACCGCGTGCGCCGCCAAAGGCTGTCCCGCGCCAGACGCGTCCGGTCACCAGTTGGAAGGGACGCGTAGAGATTTCGGCACCTGCCGGGGCCACACCGATAATGACGCTTTCACCCCAGCCTTTGTGGGCCGATTCCAACGCGGCTCGCATGACTTGCACGTTGCCTGTGGCGTCAAAGGTATAATCTGCGCCCCCGCCCGTCAGTTCAACCAAATAGCCGACAAGATCACCTGTCACCTCAGATGGGTTTACAAAATCGGTCATTCCAAAGCGTGTCGCCATTGGTATTTTGTCGGCGTTAAGGTCGACGCCAACAATCTGGTCACAGCCTGCCATGCGCAGGCCCTGAATGACGTTAAGACCAATACCGCCCAAGCCAAAGACGATGCAGCGCGAGCCGATCTCGACTTTGGCGGTGTTGATCACCGCCCCGATGCCGGTTGTCACGCCACAGCCGATGTAACAGATTTTGTCGAAAGGCGCGTCCTTGCGGACCTTGGCTAAGGCAATCTCGGGCAAAACCGTGTGGTTCGAAAATGTCGAGCACCCCATGTAGTGCAGGATCGGTGTCCCATCGAGCATTGAAAACCGGCTGGTGCCGTCGGGCATAACGCCCGCGCCTTGTGTCGAGCGGATCGCCTGACAAAGGTTGGTTTTCGGATGCAGGCAGTAGTCACATTCCCGACATTCTGGCGTGTAAAGCGGGATCACGTGGTCGCCCGGTTTCAGGCTGGTAACGCCGGCGCCGACTTCCAGCACCACGCCCGCGCCTTCGTGTCCGAGGATGGCCGGGAACAGTCCTTCCGGGTCCGCGCCTGACCGTGTGAATTCATCCGTGTGGCAGATGCCGGTGGCTTTGATCTCGACCAGAACCTCACCTGCTTTCGGGCCTTCAAGGTTCACGTCCATGATTTCCAGCGGTTTTCCCGCCTCAATCGCAACAGCCGCGCGCGTTCTCATGCCTAAATACTCCCTTGGTGTATGCTTGGCTTGACCCTGCTGCACGATCTGCGTGAAATCAATAGACCGGGAGGCGATTGGAAGGATGAATTTGGTATGACAATTCGATTGATAGCTATCTTGGTTCTGTTGGCTGCCTGTGGGCCTGTGCCCGCCGACGAGGAACCTGCAATTGTAGCCGAAGTCGTCGAGGCGGATATACCGGAAGCGCCGCCTGCGTTAGAGCAATGCGATGCGGCCGACTATCGGCCGTTGATCGGCAGCTCGATTTCCGAGACGACGTTTGCGGTCGATGATCGTCTGCGTGTCTTTAGCCAGAACGATATCATTACGCAGGAGTACTTGCCTCAGCGCACGAACGTCGTGTTCGACACAGAGGGCCTGATTACGCGGGTTTACTGCGGCTAGGAGAGATTACTTTTTGATGCGGTAATCTTCGTGGCAGGCCGAACAGACTGCGCCGATATTGCGCATGGATGCACCTCTGGCCTCGGAAGATGACACGCCGGTGGCGTCCAGAGCGGTGGCCATTTCTGCAGTCCGCTGGGAAAACCCCACACGATCGGTCCAGATAGCCTATTTTGCTTCCAATTCCGGGTCGCTCGCCTGCGGGGCGAGCAGCATCGGGATGCGGTCAGTTTCCGCCTGAAGAGATGCAAGTGCTGCGTTGGCGGCGGTTTCGTCGAATGCCACGACGCCTTTCGCCATTTGACCAAGGGTCTTCAGGTCGCCGGCCATTGTTTTCATGGCGTCCATGCGGGCTTTGACGTCTGTGTGGGCAAGAGCCGCCGTTGCGGCAAGGCCAAGGGTCAGTGCGATTGTCAGGGCGCTGCGCATTAGTGTCTCCTTTATCACTTTGCTCACAGCTATTCCATTTTTCGGGGAAGGCGAGGGCAAGGCTGGACTCGTGGCCGTCGGGGGATATATCAAAGATCAGAACAAACCATGAACATTCTTGCTGCCTGCTTATGAAACAACGACGCATCCTGTCGCTTTGGTTTCCCCGTCTGGGGGCCGAGCGCTTCCTTAGGCTTGAACGTGGCTTACCGCCGCGCGCCTTTGCTGTGGTGGGCGAGGAACACAACGCTCAGGTTTTGGTATCTTTGTCGGTTGAGGCCGAGGCATCGGGGCTTCGGATGGGTCAACCTTTGCGGGATGCGCGTGCGATGTGCCCGGAGCTTGACACAAAGCTGCGCAACCGGGACCTGGATGCCGCGTTTCTGGCGGTGCTGCGGCGCTGGGCGGCAAAGTTCAGCCCTTGGGTGTCCGAGGAGCCGCCGGAGGGGTTGGTTATTGATCTGACGGGATGCGCGCATCTGTTTGGGGGAGAGATGGGCCTGATTGGCGAGGTCGAAGCGGATTGCGCACATCTGGGTGTCAGCGTGCGGGTGGGCGTGGCCGATACAGTGGGCGCGGCCTGGGCTTTGGCGCGGTTTGCGGGCGGCGCGGGAGTTGATGCGGCGCGCACCGGCGACGACATTAATCAAGAAGCGCGCGCGACGCGGTCTCGCGCGGCGAAGCGGCGCCATTGGGTGAAGGGCGGTCCGGCGCCCGCAGTGACGGCCCCGGAAGTCCTGCGCAAGATGCAGATTGCATCGCCGGGTGCGACGCGTTCGGCGCTGGCGCCGTTGCCGGTCGCGGCGTTGCGGCTGGAGGACGATACCGTAGCAACCTTGGTGCGGCTTGGTCTGCGACAGATCGGAGATCTGGCCGGTCAACCGCGCGCGGCTTTGGCGCGCCGGTTTGGTCGCCACCTTGTGCAACGATTGGATCAGGCTTTGGGGGTCGAGCCGGAACCTGTCAGCCCTGCGCGTCCCGCTGTGCGCTTTGCGGTGCGACTGACACTGCCCGAGCCGGTTGGTCTGATCGAAGACATTGCGGCGGCGATTGACCGGCTGTTGACCCCGCTTGGAGAGAAGCTTTCGCGGGCAGGGCGTGGAGCGCGGCAGGTGCGAATGGAATGCCACCGCAGCGATCATACGATGCAGGTGGTCGAGATAGGTTTGGCGCGCCCTTCGGCCTCGGCCGATCGGATCCGCCCGCTTCTTTTGATGAAGCTTGACGACATAGATGCAGGCTTTGGCATCGACATGATCCGGCTTGAAGCGCGGGCCACTGAACCGGTGCACAGCCATCAGCATCGCGGCCATGCGGCGGCGGCGGCGGACGGCGCGGCGCGTCTTGGAAGTGAGGCGGCGCTGGATGATCTGATTGGTCGGATCGGTGCGCGGGTTGGACTTGAAAGCATCACGCGCTTTCACCCGGCTGACAGTCATATCCCCGAAAAGACCGCTTTGATTGTGGCTGCCGCCTGGGCTGGCCCTGCAGACGCCTGGCCGCGTCCCGGCATGTTGCGCCCGTCGGAGATATGGCGTCCCGAAATGGTGCATGCCGAGGAGACTTCTGATCTACCGCATCGTTTCCGCTGGCGCGGTCGCGATCTGGAGCTTTGTGCGGGTCTGGGGCCTGAGCGGATTGCGCCGGAATGGTGGCTTGATGATCCGGACTGGCGCTCCGGTGTGCGCGATTACTGGCGGGTGACGACCCGCACGGGCGAGCGGCTTTGGCTTTACTACGGGCATGGTGGGACGATGTCGCGGGGGTGGTTCTGTCAGGGAAGTTTCGCCTGAACGAACGCTCTTGCGCGACTTTCCTGTTCGGGCCGCCCTTCGGACGCCGGATGCCCCCCACGGAGGTATTTTCGAAAGGGTGAATGGCTGGAAGTCTACTGCTTCGCCCTTTCGGATATACCTCAGGGGGTGGCGGGGGACAGCGTCCCCCACCTTGTGTCACCGGCCCGGAAGGCCAGCCAACCCAATTATGGCAGCAGAACGCTGTCGATGACGTGGATCACGCCGTTCGATGCGATAATGTCTGCAGCAGTCACTGTTGCGTCGTTCACGGTCACGCCGTCGGTGCCATCAATGTGCACGTCGCCGCCCTGAACGGTTGTTACGTTCAGATGCTGACCCGCCAGTTGGTCAGACGTCACAGCGCCCGGTACAACGTGGTATGTCAGGATCGCAGCAAGCTTGTCCTTGTTCTCGGGAAGAAGCAGGCTCTCCACGGTGCCGGCCGGCAGCGCTGCGAAAGCTGCATTGGTTGGTGCGAAAACGGTGAACGGGCCGTCGCTTTTCAGCGTGTCGACGAGGCCTGCGGCCGAAGCGGCTGCGACGAGTGTCGAGAAGTCGTCGCTGCCAGCGGCAATGTCGACGATGTCCATCTCTTTGTCCATTGGAGCACAAGCAGCAGCAAGTGCGAGAGCGGCGGCACCAAAGGCAGCTTTCAGAGCAAATCTACGGTTCATTTTGAGGTCCCTCATTCTGTCTTCGTCATCTGTTGTGTTGAAAAAACGGGAGGTGATAAATCACCTCCCGTTGGTCGTATCGTCAGGGCGATCAGCCTTCTGGCATCATCACTTTGTCGATGACGTGGATCACGCCGTTCGACGCTTCGATATCTGCGGTCACGACGTTTGCGTCCTGAATCATCACACCGTTGTCGAGGTCAATGGTAACCGAACCGCCCTGGACGGTTGCTGCCATCATGTCGTCTATCAGGTCACCAGACATTATTTTACCGGGCACAACGTGGAACGTCAGGATCGCGGTCAGCGTGTCGATATTCTTTGGCAGAAGCAGGCTTTCGACTGTGCCTTCCGGCAGAGCGGCGAAAGCTTCGTCGGTTGGTGCGAAAACGGTGAACGGACCTTCGCCCTTCAGCGTCTCAACTAGGCCCGCGGCCTGAACGGCAGCGACGAGTGTTTCGAACGAACCGGCTGCAACTGCGGTGTCGACGATGTCTTTCGAGTGGCCGCCGGAAAACGCCGGTGCGGCTAGCAGGGTCGCTGCTACTGTGGCCATAAGTGTCTTGCGAAGCATTGTGTTTTCCATCTGTAAAAAGGTGAGTGTCGTTGTGACACCTGAGCTTCTTACGTCGGGTGGATGCCAATTGGATCATTGCAGGAATTGCGAAAACGATGTTGACCGAAAGGGCAATGGCGCTAAGCAAGGGAGACTATCGGCGTCCACTCACAAATCTGTTATCGTCTGTGAGGCAAAAGCGGGCTTTTGTAACCATGTTTCAACACCATGGACCTTAAGCACAGTGTCGTGAGGGTGATTGTCGAACGCGAATTACTCGCGCATGTTATGGGGCAAGCGATCAAGCAGAGGTGATGAAATGGCCGGACGTTATAAGAGTGACCTGAAGTGGTCGGATGTCACGCCGCAGGGCGACTATATGAACCGGCGTCAGTTGATGGCGGGTGCAGGCGCTTTGGCGCTTGGCTCGATTGCGGGGCCGGCAATGGCAAGCCTTGGGGCAACGAAGACCAACTATGGTAGCGATCTTGAGCCGAACAGTATTGAAGACATCACCAGCTACAACAACTTTTATGAGTTTGGGACTGGTAAAGACGACCCTGCCGCCAACGCCGGTCGTCTGACAACAGACCCTTGGTCGATCAAAGTTGATGGCATGGTAAATAACGCCGGCACCTATAGCTTTGATGACTTGACCAGCGGCATGACATTGGAAGAGCGTATCTATCGCTTCCGCTGTGTGGAAGCCTGGTCGATGGTTGTGCCTTGGGTTGGTTTCGAGCTTGCCGACTTGCTAAAGCGCGTAGGTGTGCAGCCTTCCGCCAAGTATGTGGCCTTTGAAACGCTGGTGCGCCCGGAAGAAATGATCGGGCAGAAACGTCGGACGCTTGAGTGGCCGTACCGCGAGGGATTGCGGCTTGATGAGGCGATGCACCCGCTGACGATCATGGCGACGGGTCTATATGACGAGCCGATGCCGAAGCAGAACGGTGCGCCCATTCGTTTGGTCGTCCCGTGGAAGTATGGCTTTAAGTCGATCAAATCGATTGTGCGGATTTCGCTGACAGACAAGCAGCCCGCCACGAGCTGGAACATGACCAACGGACGGGAATACGGATTTTATAGCAACGTGAACCCGACGGTCGATCACCCACGTTGGTCTCAGTCGACCGAGCGCAAGATCGGTGGCGGTTTGTTTGCTAAGCGCGTGCCGACCCTGATGTTTAACGGATACGAGCGCGAAGTAAGCTCGCTTTATTCCGGGATGGACTTGCAAAGTAATTTCTGAGGATGGCCGCAGCGTCTAACATCCGGCTGACCTCGACGCTGACGTGCCCTGAATGTGGGGGCCTCAGCGACGGTGAGATGCCATTGGACGCCTGCCAGTTCTTTTATGACGGCCCACATTGCAAGGTTGTACTGCGACCTCGCGCGGGTGAGTGCTGTGTCTGGTGCTCGTTCGGCAGCGTCCCATGTCCACCGATACAGACAGGAAAGGCGTCCTGCTCATGACCGCGGCTCAACGTGTGAATATCCTGCTGGCGAAGGTGCCGGCATGGCCTCTCTATATACTGGGCGTGATTCCACCTGCGTGGTTCCTATATCAAGGCCTGACGGGCGGCCTCGGGGCCGAGCCTATCAAGGCGCTTGAGCACAAGCTGGGCGAGTTTGCCCTGCAAGTGCTGATCGTTGTTCTTGCGGTGACGCCACTGCGCACTTGGACGGGGGTGAATCTGACTAAGTTCCGCCGGGCGCTGGGCTTGCTGACGTTCTTCTATGTCTTTCTGCATTTGCTTGTCTGGCTGGTGCTGGATGTTCAAATCCTCAGCCAGATTTGGGCGGACATTATAAAGAGGCCATACATCACCATTGGTATGGTCGGATTTCTCCTTCTGATCCCCTTGGCGATTACGTCAAATAACAGGTCGATCCGTAAGCTGGGGCCGAAGACGTGGCGGCGGCTGCATCAACTCACTTATCTGACAGCGATCTTGGGCGCGGTGCATTTTGTGATGCTGTCGAAGGGCTTTCAGATCGAGCCACTGATCTATCTGGGCACTGTGCTTGTTTTGGTTGCCACACGTATCAAAATTCCGATGAGGCGAGCGGTCGCATAAGGGGCCTTCCCATGGGCGCGGACCTCGCTAAGGTCGCGTGCATGGAACACCAAACAATACGGCGCGGCGTCTATCTGATAATGGCGCTGTTTTGCCTTCAGCCGATGGCGCTCGGCGCGTGGCTGGCTTTGATCCCCTACATTAAAGAAACGCTTCAGCTGACCAAGTTCGATTTGGCGATAGCCCTGTTGGGGATGCCCGTGGCCGTTTTGGCCGCGCTTCAGTTCGCCGGTGGGTTATCGACACGCATCGGTGTGCGGCGCTTGGTGCTGGCGACGTTCCCGCTGCAATGCCTTGCCGCCTTCCTGCCGCTAATAGCGGGCAGCCAACTTATCCTGTTCTTCGCGCTTGGCGCCTTTGGCGCAACGCATGCCTTTATGGAGGTGGGGCTGAACGTCTATGCCGGACGGATCGAAAAGAAAGCGCGCGCACACATCATGAACCGGTGCCATGGGTTCTGGGCGCTGGGGCTTATGATCGGATCGTTTGTGGCGACGTCAGGAGCCGGGGAGTTAGGCTCTGTCAGGATCATGGCGGTGGTTGCGGTTGTGTCGACGGTTGTCGGCATGCTTGCGGCGCGGCGGTTGCCGAAGATGGGCGAGGAGGGGGCTGAGCATGTCGTGCCCCGCCGTAAGCTTTCGCAAATGCCGCCAGCGCTATTGGCGATTGGTGGGTTCATGTTGCTCGTCACGCTGGCAGAGGGTGCGATGTCGGACTGGTCGGCTGTCTATCTGTCCGAGCGCCAATCTATAGAAGTGGCCGAAGCCGGGATCGCCGTGACGATCTTTGCGGGCTTCATGGCATTTGGGCGCTTTTGCGGGGATTGGTTGAAGCAACGGTTCGGGGCGTTGGTTCTGGCGCGGGGATCGGTGATGTTTGCTTTGGCAGGACTTGCCTGTCTGATTGGACCGCTGCCGCTTGTGTTCTCATTCGTCGGGTTTGCCCTGCTCGGGGTCGGGGTAGCGTCGGGCTATCCTTTGGGGGTGTCGGCGGTGGCAGCCCTTGATGACACACACGAAGCCGCCAACGTCGCGATCATGTCGACATGCGCGTTGGCTGGCTTTCTCGTGGGGCCTCCTGTGATCGGATTCCTGGCGGACGCGTATGGATTGAAATTCGGCTTTGCGGCGATAATTCCCGGACTGATTGCCTGCCTCTTCCTTGCGAGGTGGTTGATTCCACCCGAGTCGGGCGAAGAGTCGCGTTGAATCGGGAGGAATTCGGCGATTCACTTGGGGTGCTTCGCCGATTCAGTGAATTTTGACCCTGATTTGGGCCAAAATTCTTCCACTGAATACGAGTTTTGAAAGAATTTACTGCCCATTTTCGACGCAAAAGACCTTATTTATATGGCTTTTAAAAAGATGAGAAAGAAAATTCGTCTTTCTGATAAAAAACTACTTGCGGACTACGGCCCCTAACCGTAGACACCCCTCACCGGCGGCGCAGAAATGCAACAACGGGGCGCCAGACGGGCTTAACGGCAACGAGACGCAAGAAAAAAAAATAGAGATGGATGAGGCAGGGCGCGCCGAAAGTTAGGGCGCACTCAGTCACTTTTGTCTCTACGCTCTTTGAAATTGATGGTAACTGAAGAGATATGTGGGCGGTTTGGTCATTCGATGGATCAGCCTCTTCATATCGACTTTCTTAGGCTTCGGCCGATTATAGAAAGGTCAGCTTCACTGTTTGAACGGTTTCTTGTTTTCTTATGAAAACCTGAAGCACAACAAACAGAAAAAGATGTTTTGTAATGTTTCCTAGCCGGGACATTATGAGACGATGTGCAGAGGTTCGAACGTCAAGGATAAGCTAGCAATAGCTTTTCAACTTGAGAGTTTGATCCTGGCTCAGAACGAACGCTGGCGGCAGGCCTAACACATGCAAGTCGAGCGCACCTTCGGGTGAGCGGCGGACGGGTTAGTAACGCGTGGGAATATACCCTTCTCTACGGAATAGCCTCGGGAAACTGAGAGTAATACCGTATACGCCCTTCGGGGGAAAGATTTATCGGAGATGGATTAGCCCGCGTTGGATTAGGTAGTTGGTGGGGTAATGGCTCACCAAGCCGACGATCCATAGCTGGTTTGAGAGGATGATCAGCAACACTGGGACTGAGACACGGCCCAGACTCCTACGGGAGGCAGCAGTGGGGAATCTTAGACAATGGGGGAAACCCTGATCTAGCCATGCCGCGTGAGTGACGAAGGCCTTAGGGTCGTAAAGCTCTTTCGCCAGGGAAGATAATGACGGTACCTGGTAAAGAAACCCCGGCTAACTCCGTGCCAGCAGCCGCGGTAATACGGAGGGGGTTAGCGTTGTTCGGAATTACTGGGCGTAAAGCGCACGTAGGCGGACTTTTAAGTTAGAGGTGAAATC
>Ga0075467_10001760_pt1 | contig 17762 bp, 18 predicted proteins | sample DEB08_DNA_9_FD_75067 | JGI IMG/M metagenome (GOLD analysis project Ga0075467, IMG submission 75067) | Aqueous microbial communities from the Delaware River and Bay under freshwater to marine salinity gradient to study organic matter... | ecosystem: Environmental > Aquatic > Marine > Coastal ... | reverse complement strand
TACATTAATAAAAAATAAAAATGATGAAACAATTAATTACTATTTTGTTTATAGGACTGTTAAGTTTTTCAGTAAATGCCCAAGATAAAGTGGCAAAAATTGAATTTGAATCAGACACTATAGACTATGGAACAATTGAAAAAGGAGCTGATGGTGTTCGTGTATTTAAATTTAAAAATACAGGTGATGCACCTTTAATTATTACTAAAGTAAAATCTAGTTGTGGTTGTACAGTTCCAAAAAAGCCAGAAGCGCCAATTATGCCAGGAATGACTGGAGAAATTGAAGTAAAATATGATACGAATAGAGTAATGCCAATTCGTAAAACAATTACAGTTACTTCTAATGCTGATACACCTACTATTGCTTTAAAAATTAAAGGTTTGGTAGTAGACTCTAGTAATGCTAGCGTTTTAGAAAAGAAAAGCAAAAGCTTAATTGAGCAATAAGAAATTATACTTATCTAAGAAAAAAGGTCTTCTGTTTAGAGGGCCTTTTTATTTATAATAAACTTTCTAACTTAAATTCAAAACTCTTTTGAATGCCTTCTCGGTCTATAAGTAGCCTAATTCTTTTACCATCTTCTCCATAAAACATCTGAATAATTTGTTGCAACGAATATAGATGTGCATGCCTATTATTAATATTTAGAATTACATCACCTGTTTTTAATCCAGCACGATAGGCAGGAGAATCTATTCGAAGTTCAACTATTTTAAAAGAAGGTTCAAGGTTGTATTTATAGCTTCCCGAAACAATCAAACTATTAGTTGCAACTGATTCATTAACTGATTGAAATCTTGAAACTCCTCTATCTGTATCAACTGTTTTCACAACACGAACACCATCATGTTCTAAACTAATACCACTTTTATTATAGTAAAATGGCTCAGAAAAATGTCTGTTCTTTTTTAAGCTAATTTTTCTGTTTTTATAATCAAAAATAATATTAAATCGTTTTAATACTTCGCCTGAAATTGTACCACTTCGTTCTTTAAACTTTCTAGCAAAGCTTATAGATGTTGAATCAGGAAAGGCGACATTAACACGTCGTAATTTGAATGTACCAACAGAAAAAGCATCAATTTTTGCGCGTTTTCCATACACGCTTCCACTTAATCCTGTCCCTAAAAAATCATCAAAATATTTCTCTGGAATATTTAAACCTCGCTCTTCATCATCAAAAAGCCAAAGCGCATCGCTTCCACCAGAATCTATTAATAGCGTTACTGGGATTTCATTACCATCAAGAGAAGCTATACCTTCTATGTATGGTTTATTATTAAAAAATTCAATATCAAGTATTTCACAGGAATTACAATTTTTTGCTTTATAACGCTCTGGAGCATATAACTTCATATACCTCGATGAATAATTTATTTCAACAACAAAATCTTTTAAAAAATCATACCCAATAATACCATGAATTGGAACTCCAAGTCTTGGGGCAAAATTTAAGGCAGGATCAAATACTGCATATAGACTTTGACTAATACTAATGGCCTTTCCAATTTGAAAAATATTATTTTTGGATCTTAAAGCCTCTACTGATTCACCTTCTCCTAATCCTCGTAAATAAATCTTTTCAGCTTGATTTATTTTAAGTTCTTCATTTAAATTTAGAAAATTGAAAATAATAGGTTTACTTACTCCAGTGTCTAATAAAAATGACAATTCCACGCCATTTATTTTAACAGGAATTACAATTAGATTGTTTATTAATTTAAAAGCAATCTTGTCCTTATCTCCACCTTGTAAGACAAACTTGCCTTGAGAAAATGAAAACAGACTACAGCATAAAAATAGAAAAGCAATTTTTTTTGATCGATACATTAAAAAACTAGCATTTAATGAGCTCTCTCTAAATTACAAATCTTTTTACAAATTATCTCATTCAAAAGAATAATTTAAATAAACTTTAAGATAAATTTTGCAACTTTGCACTTCAACGAAAAGAATAAAGTATGCCAAATATCTCTAATAAAGGTAAATCAATGCCACAATCGCCAATACGTAAATTGGTGCCTTACGCTGAACTTGCATATAGCAAAGGGAAAACTGTATATCATTTAAATATTGGCCAGCCAGATATAAAGACGCCGAAAATTGCTATGGATGCTGTTAAAATACATTCATTAGATATTTTAGCATATACACGTTCTGAAGGCTCTGATGAATATAGAACAAAAATTGCAAAATATTATGGCAAACATGATATAGACATCACAAAACACGACATCATAGTTACTACTGGAGGAAGCGAAGCACTTTTATTTGCATTTGGAAGTGTTATGGATACTGATGATGAAATTATTATTCCAGAGCCATTTTATGCGAATTACAACGGATTTTCAACAGCATCTGGAGTAAAAATTATACCTGTAATATCTAAAATTGAAGATAACTTTGCATTACCTCCAATTGAAGAATTTGAAAAACTTATAACACCAAAAACAAAGGCTATTTTAATTTGCAACCCTGGAAACCCTACAGGTTATTTATATTCTAAGGAAGAAATTAAAAAACTTGCTGCCATTGTTAAAAAACATGACTTGTTCTTAATTGCAGATGAAGTATATCGTGAGTTTGCTTACGATGGTATTAAACATTACTCAGTTCTTCAAGAAGAAGATTTAAATGAACATGCAATTGTAATAGATTCTGTTTCAAAACGTTATAGCATGTGTGGCGCTAGAATTGGTTGTCTAGTCTCAAGAAATAAATCGGTAATTGCAACAGCTCTTAAATTTGCTCAAGCAAGATTAAGCCCTCCAACACTAGCTCAAATTGCTAGTGAAGCAGCTTTAGAAACACCACAAAGTTATTTTGACGAGGTCATTGAAGAATATGTGAAACGTAGAAATACTTTAATCTCTGAACTTAAAAAAATTGACGGACTAAAAGTAGCGACTCCAAAAGGTGCTTTTTATTGTATTGTTGAATTGCCAGTAAAAAACACTGATAACTTTGCACAATGGCTATTAGAATCCTTTGACGTAAATGGAGAAACTATTATGGTTGCTCCTGCTGCAGGGTTTTATTCTACTCCTGGAGTTGGCCTCAATCAAATTAGAATTGCTTATGTTTTAAAAGAAGAAAGTCTTAGAAAAGCCGTAAATATTCTGAAAGAAGCATTAAAAGTTTATCAAGATTAGTGATTATTCAAGAAAACATATCTCTAAAACCATACAATACTTTTGGTATTGATGTCAATGCAAAACATTTTGTTTCTGTAAATCATATAGATGAATTAAAAGCCTTTTTAGTATCTAATATTTATTCTAACATATTTATTCTTGGTGGAGGAAGCAATATGCTTTTAACTCAAAATATTGAAACCTTAGTATTACATATAAATTTAAAAGGCATTTCTATTGAGTCTAAAACTGATAATGTAGTCAAAGTAAAGGCAAGTGCTGGAGAAAATTGGCACGAATTTGTGCTATGGTGCCTCGACAATAATTTTGGTGGTATTGAAAACTTATCCTTAATTCCAGGTAATGTCGGTACTGCACCTATTCAAAACATTGGTGCTTATGGTGTAGAATTAAAAGATGTATTCGAATCTTGTGAAGCTCTACATATAAAATCTGGTACACTAAAAACATTTAGCAAAAGTGATTGTCAATTTGACTATAGAAATTCAGTTTTTAAAAACGAACTAAAAGGTGAATACATCATTGTAAATGTTACTTTTAATTTAACTACAAGAAATCATCATGTTAAAACTGGTTATGGCGCAATTACCAATGAATTGGAAAAACAACACATTAGTAAACCAACCATCAAAGATGTTGCCAATGCAGTAATAGCAATACGATCTTCAAAACTTCCAGACCCAAAAATAATTGGAAATAGCGGCAGCTTTTTCAAAAACCCAGTTATTTCTAAAACAGCATATAATTTACTTAAAGAAAATTTCACAGAGATGCCATGTTATGAAGTTTCAAAAGACTTAGTTAAAATTCCTGCAGGGTGGTTAATTGAGCATGCTGGTTTTAAGGGAAAAACCTTTGGTAATTATGGCGTACACAAAAATCAGGCATTAGTGTTAGTAAATTATAATGATGCAAAAGGAGAAGATATTAAAAATCTTGCACATCTTATTCAAAAAACAATATTAAGAATTTTCAATATTGAGCTTGAAGTTGAAGTTAATATTATTTAAACAATTTTTACGATTCTCATGCGTTAGGTTAGTTTCAACACTTATATTGGTACAATTGTTGCCGTTTTTTAGTAAATTTAAATGCATACTAACAAATCCCATAATACTTGGTCACAAAATTAGAGCAGGAAATAGTTAGCCTTTTAAAACAAGGTGATAAAAGAGCAATTTCAATTATTTATGAAAATTACTCAAGCGCTTTGTATGGTGTTATTTTAAAAATAACGCTTAATGAAGCTTTAGCTGAAGACGCTCTACAAGAAAGCTTTATAAAAATATGGAAGTATGCAAAAAAATACGATGCCGAAAAAGCCAAGTTATTTACATGGATGTATCGTATTGCTAGAAACACTGCTATTGATAAATTACGAAGCCATAATTTAAAATTCACCAAGGAAGTCCAGATTTCTGATTCAAACGTATATAAGTTATCAACAGACAGTATAAATCAGGATACTATTGATTTAAAAAAACATGTTGCTAACTTAGATTCTAAGTATCAAATTGTGTTGAATGCGTTATATTTTGAAGGCATGACACAACAAGAAGCTAGCGATGAATTAAATATTCCGCTAGGCACTATAAAGTCTAGGTTGAAAATTGGATTAAGAGAATTAAAAAAAGTCTATTATCCTTAAATCGCAAAGTAATGGAAACAACAGTACACAATTTTTTAAAATCTGGATTACTAGATAAGTACATTATTGGTGCAACTACAGACATTGAATCTAAACAAGTAGAAGACCATATAAGTACATATCCAGAAATTGAAGAAGAATACAACTTACTTCAAGAACAACTTGAGTTAGCAGCAAGATCAAATGCTGTTAATGCTCCAGAAAACGTTTTAAAGTCTATTTTAAGCGAACTGGACAACAAGCCTGTTATTGCTTTACATGAACCAAGGAAAAGATTAAAACCATGGTACAGTATTGCAGCAAGTATAGCAGCACTTGTTTTTGCAGGTTCATCATATTTTTTATATAATCAAAATCATGAATTAGTAGATGAAAACAATACTATTGCTGAAGAAATTTTTGATTTGAGAAAAGATATTAATGAAAACAATGACAAGTTAGACAATGTACTTCGTGCATTTAATAGGCTAAATAATCCAGAAACTGAAAAGTATGTACTTCGTGGTAATGAGAGAGCCAAAGATTTAAAAACAGTTGCATATATAAATTCTATTGATAAATCATCGTTAATTGATGTAGTTTCATTGCCAAAACTGTCAGATGAACAAACTTATCAAATGTGGGCAAATTTACAAGATAGAAAAGTAAACTTAGGAACTTTAGACCCTTCAAATGGCAAACTTAAATCAGTCCCTTATATTGCAGATGCTTTAAGTTTAAGCATAACAATAGAACCGAAAAATGGTAATAAAATAAACGCTTCAGAAAATTCTGTTGCCGAAATTCCAATAAAAAATAAAGACAATTAATTAAGTTTAGTTGTTAAGTAGAGGCTTTCTAAGAATTGATTAATAGCATTAGAAAGCCTCTTTTTATTTAATTATCATTAGTTGCAATACCATACTTCCAGATAAGTGTACCTAGAATTCCACCAACTAAAGGTGCAACAATAAACAGCCAAAGTTGTTGTAACGCCATTCCTTGAGCAAAAATTGCAGGCCCAAAGCTTCTTGCTGGATTCACTGAAGTTCCAGTAACTGGAATCACAACCATGTGAATAAGCACTAATGTAATACCAATAGCCAACCCAGCCATTGTAGAATTTCCTAACTTAGACGTCACTGCATGAATTACAATTAAGAAAATAGCCGTAAAAACTAACTCAGCAATAAAAGCAGATTGCATGCTATAATTCCCAAGATAACCTTCTCCCCAACCATTTGATCCATATGCCCATTCGCCAGCTTCAAAACCAGCTTGTCCATTTAAAATAAGAGATAAAACAAAAGCACCAAGGACTGCGCCAACACACTGAGCGATAACATAACCTACAGTATCTTTAACAGATAATTTACCTGCTACAAGCATTCCAACAGAAATCGCTGGATTAATGTGACATCCTGAAATTGGTCCAATGGCATAAGCCATTGCCACAACAGCTAAACCAAATGCTAGCGAAATACCTAGTAATCCAAGCCCTGAAACCGCACCTACAGATCCACCTGCAATCGCAGCTGCACCACAACCAAATAAGACTAAACAAAACGTCCCGAATAATTCTGAAATTAGTTTTTTCATAAAATAAAATTTAATAGTTAGTTAATAATAAATATAAGCAATTATAAATTAGACACCTAAAAATATTTTTAGTCACGTATCAAAATTTCTTAGAAAGACTTATCTTTGCATAAAGAAATTATAAAATGAAACTTCTACTTATTACCTTTATTTTATTAGGATTAGGAATTGCTGGATTAGCCATTAAATTATGGGCTAAAAAAGATGGTGAATTTGCTGGAACATGTGCAAGCCAAAACCCTATGCTTAACAAAGATGGTGATGCATGTGGTTTTTGTGGTAAAACTCCAGAACAGTTTAAAGATTGTAACGATTCTCAACACGCTTCATAAAGAATGCTTTTATTAAATGTGCTGTTTTATGCTTTTATAGTAATAGTTAGCATTCAAATTATCTATTACGTCTTTATTTTTTCAAAATTTGCTTTTGCAAAAGAAGATAATCCATCCTTAAAAAAAATTCCAGTTTCAGTTATTGTTTGTGCAAAAAATGAAGCAGACAACTTATCTATTCTTATACCAAAACTATTAGAACAAGACTATTCACATTTTGAGATTGTACTTATAAATGATGCCTCAAGCGATGATACTTTAGAGGTAATGGAATCATTTAAAGCAAAGCATTCCAATATTAAAATTGTAAACGTAGTAAATAACGAAGCTTTTTGGGGCAATAAAAAATACGCTTTAACGCTTGGCATAAAAGCTTCATCACATGATTTTTTATTGTTTACAGATGCCGATTGTATGCCATTATCTAATCAATGGATTAAAACAATGAGCAGTCATTTTACTAATGAAAAATCAATCGTAATAGGTTATGGAGCTTACACAAAGCAAAGCTCAAGTTTTTTAAATAAACTCATCAGGTTTGAAACATTGTTTACAGCAATTCAATATTTCTCTTACGTCAAAATTAGAATGCCATACATGGCAGTTGGACGAAATTTAGCCTATAGAAAAGATACATTTTATGCTGTTAACGGATTCATGAATCATTTTAAAATAAGATCTGGAGATGATGATTTATTTGTAAACGAAGCAGCGACCTATCAAAATACAAGCATTTGTTTCTCAAAAGATAGTTTTACAACTTCGAAGCCAAAAGCTACATTTAAAGATTGGTACAATCAAAAACGAAGACACATATCAACAGCAAGTCATTACAAGTTTAAGCACAAATTTTTGTTGGGTTTATTTTATTTTTCACAATTATTTTTCTGGGTGCTAGCAATCATTCTATTTTCTCTTGCTTTTAAACCAATAATTGTGATCTCTCTATTCGTTTTTAGACTCTTAGTTCAATATATTATTATTGGCTATTCATCAAAAAAACTAGATGAATCTGCTACTATTTTGCTCTTACCTTTTTTAGAAATCTTTTTAATTGTTTTTCAATTATCTATCTTTATGACAAATCTTTTATCAAAACCGACACATTGGAGATAAGTGAAGCCATCGAAAAGGCAAAAAAGAATAATCAAATTGCATTTAATTTTTTACTAGATAAATTTTGGAATAATGTCTATGGATTTCTTCTAAAACGTACTGAAAATGAAAATGATGCAGAAGACATTACCATTGAAGCTTTTTCTCGTGCCTTTGATAAAATAAACTCGTACGATTCAAATTACAACTTTAAAACTTGGCTCATTACGATTGCTAAGAATATTCATATTGATTTTCTTAGAAAAAAGAAAAATAGCATTTCGGTAAATAAAAGTAAACATGATGAGCAACATGTGCACCAAATAATAGATGAATCACCTACACCAGAAGACATCATTATAACAGAACAAAATTTGGCGAAGCTTTTAAGAGATATTAAGAAACTAAAACCACATTATCAAGAGGTCATTAACTTGAGGTATTTTCAAGAGTTTAGTTATCAAGAAATTTCTAACGAATTAAATGAACCAATGAGTAATGTTAAGGTTAAGTTGTTACGTGCAAAAAAACTTTTGTCTGAAATTATTCAAAAGAAAAAATGAGGGCAGCACTAAAAAAATTAGGCCCAGGATTATTATTTGCAGGTGCTGCTATTGGCGTTTCGCATATAGTGCAATCGACTAGAGCTGGAGCCGATTTTGGCTTAGGATTACTTTGGGCTTTACTACTTGTAAACTTATTTAAATATCCATTTTTTCAATTTGGACCAAGATATGCTTCTGCCACAGGAGAAAGTTTATTAGATGGTTATAAAAAGCTTGGCAAAGGAATTTTAGTAACCTATTACATACTAACTTTTGCTACCATGTTTACGATACAAACTGCTGTAACTATTGTAACTGCTGGTTTAGCATCATCCCTTTTTGGTGATTTTTTAAGTATTGAAATGTGGACTGTAGTAATATTAATTATTTGTTTATTACTTCTAATTATAGGTCGTTACAATTTACTGGATACTCTAATAAAAATAATTATTATCACATTAACAATTAGCACATTAGGTGCTGTTGCTGTTGCTGTTTTTAGCAATGAAGAATCGATTTCATTAGTTCAAATTTTTCCTAAAGAAACCCTTGAAATTGGTTTTCTAATTGCATTTATGGGTTGGATGCCAGCACCTTTAGATATTTCGGTATGGCATTCACTTTGGACTATTGAAAAAAGAAAAGACAATGATAGTTTTGAAACTAAATCTGCTCTCTTTGATTTCAATATTGGATATTTAAGCACCATCATATTAGGTATTTGTTTTGTAGTTTTAGGATATTTAGTAATGTATAATCAAAACCAGTCGTTTAGTAATAATGGAGGTGAATTTGCCAATCAGCTAATAGATATGTATACGTCTAGTCTTGGCAATTGGTCTTATGTTATTATTGGGATTGCAGCATTTACAACCATGTTTAGCACCACATTAACTACACTTGATGCCTCACCAAGAGCCATGCACAAAACGTCACAACTATTGTTTGGGAAAACGTTTAACAAAGGTTATCTTTTTTGGATTTTATTACTTGCAGTTGGTACTATCATTATCTTTTTTGTATTCGCTTCAGAAATGGGATTATTGGTTAAAATCGCAACTATATTATCATTCTTAACCGCACCATTTTATGCTATTATTAATTACAAATTAATTAGTAGTGAACATACACCAAAAGAATGGCGTCCATCTCTAAAAATGCATGTTTTAAGTTGGCTAGGTATCATCTTCTTAATTGGATTTAGTGTTTGGTACCTTACACTTTTATAGTGTTTTTTTTAAGATTATACTTCGTATCTTTGCACCTTATCATTAAAGAATGAGTACAGAAATTGCTTCAAATAAAACATCAGAACGTATTCCTAAACCTAAATGGCTTCGTGTAAAACTACCAACTGGTAAAAAGTACACCGAACTTCGTGGTTTAGTTGATAAATACAAACTAAATACCATTTGCACCTCGGGAAGTTGCCCAAATATGGGAGAATGTTGGGGAGAAGGTACCGCAACTTTCATGATACTTGGAAATATTTGTACACGCTCATGTGGTTTTTGTGGTGTAAAAACAGGACGTCCAGAAACGGTAGATTGGGACGAACCAGAAAAAGTAGCTCGTTCTATAAAAATCATGAATATTAAACATGCTGTTTTAACAAGTGTTGATCGTGATGATTTAAAAGATATGGGAAGTATTATGTGGAGTGAAACTGTAAAAGCAGTTAGACGTATGAATCCCGAAACAACTATGGAAACTCTTATTCCAGATTTTCAAGGAATTGAAAAACATATAGACCGTATTTTAGAAGTTAAGCCAGAAGTTATTTCGCATAACATGGAAACTGTTAGACGATTAACTAGAGAAGTGCGCGTTCAAGCAAAATACGACAGAAGTCTATCTGTTTTAAAATACTTAAAAGATTCAGGCCAACGAAGAACCAAAACTGGAATTATGCTTGGTCTCGGTGAAACTAGAGATGAAGTTATTGAAACACTGTACGATTTAAAAGCAGTTAATGTTGATGTTGTTACTATTGGTCAATACCTTCAACCAAGTAAAAAACACTTACCTGTAAAGCAATTTATAACACCAGATCAATTTCAAGAATATAAGAAAATTGGACTTGAACTTGGATTCCGTCATGTTGAAAGTAGTGCTTTAGTAAGATCTTCTTACAAGGCTCAAAAACACATCAACTAAAATGATAAGAGTTGCCATTAGCGGATTTGGACGTATTGGAAGACGCGTTTTTCGTTTACTTCATAACCATCCTCAAATTGAGGTTGTGGCAATCAACGATCTTGCAGATGCCAAAACTTTAAGTCATTTACTAAAGTATGACAGTATTCATGGTATTTATAAGGCTTCTTTTTCATTTAATGAGAATCATATAATTGTGGATGATAAAAAAATCCCCTTAACAAATTATTCTCATCCAAAAGACACTAATTGGCATCCTTACAAGGTTGATATTGTTGTTGAAGCTACTGGAAAATTTAAATCGAAATCAGACTTACAATACCATATCACGAATGGAGCTGAGAAAGTGATTCTAACTGTTCCTTCAACAGATGATGATGTCCCAACAGTTGTTTTAGGCATCAATGATTCCATTTTAGATGGTACTGAAACCATCGTATCAAATGCATCTTGTACTACAAATAATGCAGCACCAATGATTGCTGTTATTCATGAGTTGGCAGAAGTAAAACAAGCATATATAACCACGGTACATTCATATACAACAGATCAAAGCTTACATGACCAACCTCATCGCGATTTACGACGTGCAAGAGCAGCTGGACAATCAATAGTACCAACCACAACAGGAGCTGCGAAAGCGCTCACAAAAATTTTTCCAGAACTATCAAATGTTATTGGTGGTTGCGGAATTAGAGTTCCTGTTGCCAATGGATCACTAACTGACATTACTTTTAATGTAAACAAAACTGTAAGTGTTTCAGAGATTAATAATGCTTTTAAAAAAGCATCTGAAAATCGTTTTAAAAACATATTAGAATATACGGAAGATTCAATAGTTTCAATTGATATTGTTGGAAATACACATTCCTGTATTTTTGATGCTCAAATGACCTCTGTTATTGGCAATATGGTAAAGATTATTGGTTGGTATGATAATGAAACTGGATATTCAAGCAGAATCATTGAATTAATTCAAAAAATATCAACTACATAAATATACGTTGAATAGCATAATTTTTACATATTTATGCATTTTATCGAATAAATTGTTATATTTGTCGATAAAATGACTTAAGAATGTCCCGAATCAAATATTACATATTTGTTTTTTTAGTCTTAATTTTCTCCCAAGGTTATTCTCAAAATAATATTGAGGATGATAAAGAATTGCAACAAAGCGAAATTAATTTCGGTATTCAAACTGCCGAATTAGAAGCGCAACGCAATAATTTTTATGATGCCATAAAAAGGCTTGAAAATGTACTAATCTTAACCGAAAAATTTGAGGACATTAAAAATCAAGGCATAGTATTGGCAAAAATTGCCAATCTTCAATATGTTGTCGAAGAACTTGCCGATGCCGAGATAAATATTTTTAAAGCCATTGAAGTTCAACTTAGAATTGAGGATAATACAAACCTTGCTATATCCCGATATACCTATGGTAAAATAGAATTAGCTCTAAATAAGTATAATGAGGCATTGGATTATTTTAGATCTTCAAAAGCAATCTTTGAAGAACAAGGTCTAGATGAGCTTTATGTACAAGCCACACTTAGTGAAGCAGAGGTTAATATTAAACTTCTTAATTATAATGAAGCTAATATACTTTTAGACAAAGTTATTATTTTATCAAAAAAATATGAACTTGATGCTTTGCAAAGTTCAGCATTAAACAAAAGCGGCTACTTAGCCCTCAAAGAAAAAAAACTTGACAAGGCTCTATCACAAACAAAAAAAGGCTTAGATATAGCCGAAAATTTAAAACATTTAGAACTCTTAACAGAATCTAATCATATCTTGAGTAAAATTCATGAAGCATCAGAGAATTATTCTTTGGCATATTCAAGGTTAAATACCTATCAAAAATTAAACGACTCAATATTAAAAATTCAAAAAGAAAACTTATCTCCAGAAAAAAGGACTCAACTTATTCTTGCAGATAAAGATGCTGTTATAAAAAATCAAGCTGAAGAAATTAATCAAAAAAACGAAGCAAGTAGTTTAACAAGGCTTATTACTATTTTAAGTGTTGCACTAATTACTATACTTTCTTTACTAACACTTTCATTATATAAAAACAACAACATTAGGTTAAAAACTAATAACATGTTGTACAAAAAAAATGAAGAGTTATTAACTGAAAAAGAACGTGCTGAGATTGCTGCAAAAACTAAATCAAATTTCTTATCTACAGTAACACACGAATTAAGAACACCTTTATATGCAGTTACTGGATTAACAAATATGCTGCTCGAAGAAGACCCTAAGCCTAATCAGATACAGCATTTAAAGAGTTTAAAATTTTCTGGCGAATATTTACTTACGTTCATTAATGACATACTTCAAATAAATAAAATTGAAGCTAATAAAGTTGAATTAGACCCAGAAGTATTTAATCTTAAATATAAGGTTGAAAACGTAATTGCAGCATTAAATAATTCGGCAATGGACAATAATACCATGATCCATTTTGAATATGATAAAAAACTACCTGAAATATTTGATGGCGATCAATTAAAGCTTTCTCAAATCCTTATTAACCTAATTGGCAACTCAATTAAGTTTACAAAAGATGGTGACATCTGGGTGCGATTAACTCAGCTTAAAAAAGCTAAAAATATTCATTCAATTAGATTAGAAGTTGAAGATAACGGCATTGGAATCACAAAAGAAAAACAAGACAATATGTTTGAGAGTTTTTCTCAAGGTTCAGTTCAAATAAACCGTAAATATGGTGGAACAGGACTTGGTCTTTCTATTGTAAAAGGCCTAGTTGATATATTAAAAGGTAAAATTTATCTAAAGAGTGAATTAGGTAAAGGCACCTCATTTTTCATTGAACTCCCTCTAAAAGAGTCTAAAGAAGTTGTGCAAGTTAAAAAGCATGACTATTCAAAAGATATTAGTAACCTAGATTTAAAAAACGTGAAAATTTTAGTAGTAGAAGACAACAAAATTAACCAAATGATTACAAAGAAAATCCTTAATAAAATGGATCTTAATTGTGATTTAATTGACAATGGCGAAGACGCCGTTGAGATGGTTAAAGAAACATCTTACAATGTAGTATTAATGGACATCCACATGCCTGGAATAAGCGGCCTTGAAGCTACAAAGCGCATAAGAAGTTTTGATAAAGAACTTACAATTTTTGCTTTAACAGCAGTAACTATTGAAGACAAAATGCATGAGTTTGATGAAGCTGGTTTTACAGATATTATTTCAAAACCTTTCAAGCAAGAAGATTTTGAGAAAAAATTGTATTTAGCGCTGTCAAAAAACAAGGTATCAGCAAGTGCTTAAAAGTTTATAACAAACGACTTAATACTATTATCGAACGCCTCAGCGTTCAAAATCTTTGACTCAATTGGTAAATGAAAAAGCTTATCACTTTCAAGTTTATCTTTTAATCGCATATAATCTTTTTCAGTCGTAATGATTAATCCTTTATTACGTAAATCGCTAATCTCAGAACTTGTGAAATCATGATGATCTTTAAAAGCTTCATGATTAAAATCAAAACCTTTCGCATTCAAAAAATTAATCAAAGATTCAGGGTTAGCTATTCCTGTTACGAGCGTAAATTTTTCACTTTTCAAATCATTTAAAGCCATTACTTTTTCCTTTGAAAATATTGAATTAGAATACAAAATTGTACTAAAAAACAATTGCTGATTTGCTTCAACATTCAATTGAGATCTTATTTTTGCTTGTTCTTCTTTACTTATAGTTAAAGGGCATTTGGTCACTATTATGACATCTGCACGCTTAGCTCCAGATTTTGGTTCACGCAAATTACCGGTTGGCAAAAGCATATCATTTATATACAAATCATTATAACAAGTTAGTAAAATATTAAACCCAGCTTTTACCTTTCTATGTTGAAAAGCATCATCTAACAACAACACTTCTGGTGATTTTTTTAACAGTAATAGATTTCGAATAGCATTTTGCCTGTCCTCTCCTACACTTACAATAATCTTTGGAAATTTTTGATGGAATTGAAACGGTTCATCACCAATTGTCAAAGCTGTCGATTGTTCATCTGCAATCATAAATCCTTTTGATTGTCTACCATAACCTCGGCTTAAGGTTCCAACCAAATATTCATTTTTCAATAACCGGATTAAGTACTCAATCATTGGTGTTTTTCCTGTGCCACCAACACTTAAATTACCAACACAGATTACTGGAAAATCATAATGTCTCGACTTTAAAATATTGTTGTCGTAACAATAATTACGGATCCAAGTGACACCTTGATAAACAGGAACTACAGGTACTAATATTTTTCTTAACAACTTCACTAGGACGAAAGTAATTATTTATATTTGAAGTTAAATAAATTATTTATGATTGTTCAAGACGTAATAAATCATTTAGAAGAGTTATCACCTATAGCTTATGCTGAAGATTTTGACAATGTTGGATTACTAGTTGGTAATAAAAAAAGTGAGGTTTCTGGAATTTTAGTCACTTTAGATACCATTGAAGCAGTAATAGATGAGGCTATTGATAAAAACTGCAATCTTATTGTAAGTTTTCATCCAATCATTTTTAGTGGTTTAAAAAAGCTAACGGGAAATAGTTATGTGGAACGTGTGGTAATGAAAGCGATTAAGCACGATATTTCAATTTTCGCCATTCATACTGCACTAGATAATGCCATTAATGGTGTTAATGATATGATTTGTGAACAACTCGGTCTAGTTAATCGAAAAATACTAATTCCACAGAACGCGACCATAAAAAAACTAACAACATATGTTCCAAAAAATGAACTAAACACAGTTCGCGACGCATTGTTTCAAGCTGGAGCTGGAGCTATTGGAAATTATGATAATTGCAGTTTTAATGTTGAAGGTATTGGCACTTTTAATGGTAATGAGCATTCAAATCCAACTAAAGGGAAAAAGGGCATTACCCAAGAAGAACAAGAAATAAAACTATCGGTCATTTTTGCAAAACATTTGCAGAGTAGAATCATCAAAGCACTTTTTAAAGTGCATTCATATGAAGAGGTTGCCTATGAAATAGTAACACTTGAAAATAAAAATCAAGATATTGGAATGGGAATGGTAGGTGAATTGCCAAAATCTGTTGATGAAACAAGTTTTTTAAAAGATTTAAAATCGAAAATGAAAACTAAAGCAATTAGACATTCACAATTATTAAATAAACCCATCCAAAAAGTTGCAGTATTAGGAGGTTCAGGAAGTTTTGCTATTTCGGCTTCAATAGCAGCGAATGCTGATGTTTTTATAACTGCAGACCTAAAATATCATGATTTTTTTCAAGCTGAAAATTCTATTTTATTAGTAGACATTGGACACTATGAAAGTGAACAATTCACAAAATCACTTTTAGTAGCTTATCTTACAAAAAAAATTCCTAATTTTGCAATCGTTTTATCAAACACAAATACCAATCCAGTAAATTATTTATAAACATGGCAAAAAAGAAAGAAGTTAGTGTAGAAGAGCGTTTAAGAGCACTATATGATTTGCAACTAATTGACTCTAGAGTTGATGAAATTAGAAATGTAAGAGGAGAACTTCCTTTAGAAGTACGTGATTTAGAAGACGAAGTAGAAGGCTTAAACACAAGACTTCAAAAACTTAACGAAAGTCTTGCTGATATTGACGAGCAAATTAAGTCTAAGAAAAATTTAATGGAAGAAGCGAAAGCTTTAATTAAAAAATATTCTGAGCAACAAAAAAACGTTCGTAATAACAGAGAATACAATTCTTTAACTAAAGAAACTGAATTTCAAGAATTAGAAATTCAATTAGCTGAAAAACATATTAAGGAACACAAAGTTCAAATTGAACAGAAAGACGAAGTAATTTCAGAAACTAAGAGTCGTTTAAAAGAACGCCAAGATCACTTAAAGCACAAAAAAAGTGAGTTAGATGCAATTTTAGCTGAAACTGAAAAAGAAGAAGCAGCATTATTAAAGAAATCTGATGATTATAAAAAATCAATTGAAGAGCGTTTAGTAGTTGCTTATAATAGAATAAGAAAAAATGTGAAAAATGGATTAGCAGTTGTACCAATTGAAAGAGGTGCTGCAGGTGGATCGTTCTTTACTATTCCTCCACAGGTTCAAGCAGAAATTGCTGCTCGTAAAAAAATTATAACTGATGAGCATAGTGGTCGTATTTTAGTTGACGAAGTTTTAGCAACAGAACAGAAAGCTAAAATGGAGAAAATGTTTGCGAAACTATAAGCTCAAGTTTTTAAATATATTTTAAAAAGCCTTTAATGTTAAGTTAAAGGCTTTTTAATTTTGTAATTATTTTTGTTACTTAACGACATAGTAAAAAAACAAAATATGAAATCTTTAATAATCACTCTTTCAGTTGCGTTGCTGTTTAGTTGTCAGAACAATGCACAACAAAAAACGGCAAAAACTTCAAATAAAAGTAAAATTGAACAAGGCTTAATGACAGCTGACCCTATAGAAGTTGCTCTTCAAAACGGAAAAGCTAGAGCGTATTTTGCTAGTGGTTGTTTTTGGTGTGTTGAAGCTGTTTACGAAAGCGTAAAAGGTGTGGATGAAGTTATTAACGGTTATTCTGGAGGACATACCTTAAACCCAACCTATGAAGCCAGCAATACAGGAAGAACAGGTCATGCTGAAGCTGTTGAAGTTATATATGATCCTAATATTGTAAGTTTTGCAACTTTAGTTGACGTCTATTTTGGGTCCCAAAATCCAGTTCAAGTTAATGGGCAAGGTCCAGATATAGGTTCTCAATATCGCTCTATAATTTTCTTCCAAAATGAGGAACAAAAGCAAATTATTATAGAAAAGAAAGACGCTTTATCAAAAAAACTAAATAAACGTTTAGCTGCTGAAATTATGCCTTTTCAAAAATTCTGGGTTGGAGAAGATTACCATCAAAATTATGAAAGACTAAATCCTAACAGTGGTTATATTCAACGCATTTCCATTCCAAGATTAAACCGCTTCAAGCAGAAATTTCCCCAGATACTTAAAGAGAATCATTAAGGTTTAGTTGCTTTAATTTCAAAAATCAATGGATATAATTGGTCTTTAGTAACAAACATTCCAGACTCCGTCTTAACCAAATTTGGTAATACATCATAGGGGCTTTCATTATGCTCATTCAAATATTCAATATGCAATCCTGCTTCTGTGAGTGCATTGACAACCTCACTTAAGCCATGATTCCAACCATATTCCTTACTTATCATTTTTGAATCTTGATCAGCATAT
>Ga0075467_10001755_pt1 | contig 17790 bp, 2 predicted proteins | sample DEB08_DNA_9_FD_75067 | JGI IMG/M metagenome (GOLD analysis project Ga0075467, IMG submission 75067) | Aqueous microbial communities from the Delaware River and Bay under freshwater to marine salinity gradient to study organic matter... | ecosystem: Environmental > Aquatic > Marine > Coastal ... | reverse complement strand
GTTACATATAGTTTGTGTGCCAGATACTGTCCCGGCCGTGACAAAATTTTGAGTAAGTCTTCGTTCTACTAAACGAGAACAACCATTGGGTAATTGAGCGATAAGGGTCACAGTTGCGGAATTAGTGAAATTCTGATGAACATAGACATTGGTAGTACTCACTTGATGTGAAATACCATTTATCAAAAACTCATAGGTTAAAGATCCTATACCCGTTGCCGTAAAAGTTACATCATCATTCACACAAAAAACATCGCCGACTGCATCAGATGTTAGGCTTACATCTGCAGGTAATAATGTAATACTAGCAACCCCAGAAATAGCAGAATTCCCTGTTGCAGTGTCTATTACTCTTACTCGATAATAAGTAATGTCCAGAACTGGGTTCCATGTCGTTGTAGACGTAAATGATAACGTTTGGAGTGTATTGGAAATGGGTGAGTAATTCATGTTATCTACAGAAGTTTCCCATATATAATTTATCAGTGCTCCCGAAGAAGCTCCTGTTAAAACTAAATCGTTTGGAAAAAGAGAACTACATACCATTTGGTCTGCTACAACAGTTCCTGGGATCAATATATTTGAAACTGCTATTGTTATCGTATTTGTTACATCATCGCACATGTTTCCACCTATAGTAGCAAATGCTCTTCGTCGAAACATGGTCGTTTGTGAAATTGCAGGTGGCGAATAATTGCTGCTAGTTGCTCCAACAATTGGCGACCATAAAGAGCCATTATTTATAGATTGCTCCCAATTATAGGTAATCGTAGTGGAATTGCTACTCATCGCATTTTGACCAGAAACACCATTCCCAATAGTAGAGGGTGTAGAACCAATAAGAATCGTTGTGTTCTGTGAAGTATCGAGACTCCCTGGGCTTATGTCGATGGCATAAACTGTATGTATTGTAGAATACGCAAAACAACTACTACTAGTTGCTGAAAAAACCATTCTTCTATATTGCATCGAGGTAGTAGTGGACGGCGTGTAGCTGGCTTGTGTAGCTCCTATGATAGGACTGAAGGTTCCTCCAGGAAAAGCTGCTTCTTCCCACTGATAGGAAACATTGGTTGCAGTTGTACCTCCGTTGATAATCAACGGCATACTGGTTCCTGTTCCACACTGTGATTGACTATCTAAGTCCATCGTACCACCAGCCAAAGTAGGAGTGATACTTATAAAAATTTCATTACTAGGGTCATTACAAGTGACGCCTGAAATTGTGTTTTCTGCAAGTCTTCTTAAGTACACACTGCTTGATAGTGAAGAAGGAGGTGAATAATTCTCTTGGTTTTCACCTGGAATATTAAACCACGATAATGCATCTAAAGAACTTTGCCATTGGTACCTAGCAGTAGGTACTGAATTAATTGAGATTCCGTTTGCAGTTCCAGAAGTTATGGATGTTACTGCCTGAACCATTGTTCCAGCACATAATAATTGATCGCCAGAAATACTTCCGGGCTCAACATTATTCTCCATCACGGTCATGTCAATTCTTCGCATACAATCATTCATTGTAACTGCTATAAGCGAGATCGCATGTGTTCCTGTTAAATTCGAAAAGCTTATCGTAGGTGAATTAGAGCTTGATTGTTGAATACCATCAAGAAAAAATTGATAAGTACTGTTAGTTCCTGTAGCTATAAGATCAATTGAATCTCCGCTACAATAAATCCCATTTATAGCATTTGAAGTAAGGCTTACATTTTCTGGCAATACTGTTACCGTTGAAACACTTGAAAATGCATCACAAGAGGGAGTAACAGTCCCAACTCGAGCACGATAATATGAAGTGAAAATAGGTGTATATGAACTAGTGGTTGTAAACGTAAGTAAATTCCCAGAAACACCAATATCGTTATAGTTTACGCCATCGGTAGAGATTTGCCACTCGTAAACAATTCCAGGACCAGACGTTGCACCCATGAGTGCTATCGAAGCAGGAGTTTCTCCATTACATATAGTTTGCGTCCCTGTTGTTGTCCCGGGGATTATTTGAACTTCTACATCAATTGAAATTTCATTGGAAAAATAGGTGCAACGTAATCCAGAAGCAGCATCAATATTAATAGCAGCTCGTCTAAACTCCGTGTCTAGAGTAAGGTTTGGCGGTGTATACGTAAGATTTGTTGCACTAGTAATATCGCTCCATCCACCTCCATTAACATTTTCTTGCCATTGAAAAGCAATAGTACCTCTAGAAGCTGTAGGGTTTACACTTGTTCCTATTCCTAAAGTTCCAGGAGAAGTATCATAACAAATGTTGGTTAGTATACTCGTATCTAAACTTCCAGGATCAAGATCACTTACTTCTGTAATAAAGACTGTACTAAACTTCTCACACGTACCCCCTGCTCTTCGCATGACTCTTCGTCTAAAATGTGTCGTTGATGTGAGAGTACTTACGGTGTAGTTATCGCCAGTAGCTCCTACAATATTCGTAAAATTGTTTCCATTATCTGTTGATTGCTGCCATTGCAAATCAAAAGCAGAACCAGTTGAGCCACCAGTTACAGTCAGGTTTGTATTTACGAATCCAGCACAAATAAATTGATTCGTTTGATCTATAGTCCCCCCTACAAAAGGAGTTCCTAGTAAAGTTAGAACCGAAAATGTTATACGGTCGGTTAACATCGCAACAGGATTACTTGAGTTGTAATCGAATCGTTCTCCATAATACACGTCACCATCCTGGATAGTAGATGTCGTAAAGGTTTGCATAACGCTATTAAATTGAACTGTAGTCCGAGTACCTTGTCTTTCACGATAAAACACATAACCTCCATTATTTCCTGTTGAATCTAAGGTTATCGTTACCAATTGAGAAGCACAAATTGTTTGGTTGAGTGAATAGCCGTCAGCTGAAGTGGAAATTCCACTGGCAAATTGAGCCTCCGCAAGAAAGCTGCAAAAAAGAAAGAACGGAAGAACAAAGGGCTTTAAGTATTTATAATCCATTGGGGAGAATTAATAGGTTAAAACTTCTTGTCTTATTTTTTGAATACAACGTATTAGTTCCACTTTCTAATACTGATAGTACAGCATCAAAATTGATATTGAAAATTCGGTTGGTAGCTGAGTTTGCAACATGCACTTGAAGCGCATTTACATTTGTTTTTTTTGTGGAAGCGACAGATGGATTGTTTTCAATAGAAAATATCTCAAAATAAGATACAGGCAGAAGTTGTGAAAACACAGAATGAGTCCCAAGTACATGGGATAGGGTCAAAATACAAAATTGACGAAGTTGGGGAAACTTCATAGGTAGGTTACGTTAAGATTTGGACTGTAAATATATAAATTATAGTAAACAATTTATTCTTTATACAATGTTTTTTGTATGTAAAATTTGAATTAAAATATTTGGCTGGCAATGATTAGAGTGCAAGTAGCTGATTAGTAGTAGTTATCGGTCTGCAGACGATTGTACTGACCTCGTTTATTTCGGCGATAAACACTGAAGTCAAATGTGATAAATAATTCAAAAATACTAGGAGAATATACAATTCCAGGAGATTTGAATGGAAGGTTATAGAGAATTCCAAAGTCGAAATTCTCAACAGCGAGTCCAATTGAAACTCCAATATTATTCAAAGCGAACGAATTTAGAGAGGCAGCTTGCTCGCTTATACCAATTGAAAACTCGCCCAACTGAAAATCTTGCGAAAGATAGATCAGTAAAGCATCGCCGTATTTGGTAAAAGAACCGTAGGCATAGAGGTAAGAATATCGAGGTAAATATCGTGATTCATATGGATTCAAATCAAACTCATAAGCCCCTTGTAAAGAGATTTGTATGGGTTTTTCAAAAGGGATTTCTTTGTTATAAGAAGTGTTGGGTTTGTTCAAATGTTTAAACGACAACCCAGCCATATACTTATCGGTATGCAAGATAAAAGACGCCCCTAAATCGAAATAATTTACACTACTGATTACAGGCGCTAATTTGTCAATGGATTCAGAATTAATAAAGCCCGTTGACGTGTTTAACTGATCTTCAAAAATTAGGTTTGCAGGATTAACAGAAGAACTACCAAAACCTATGGTAACTGCAGGCAAGAAAAAGGTATTATTATCGAATTGAAGCTTATAAACATATGAAACATTAGCAAGGTTAGTGGTCAAACCTGTCGTTTGAATTTTAAACGAATTGATATCAACGCCTAAACTAAAGCCCTGATCTTGAAACGTCATCGTTCCAAAAAAATATTTATTGTCTAGCTTGTCGTATTCGTTCAATTTTATAGTGTTGTACAAAACTCCAACTTTATTCAAACTATTGAATCCAAAATAACTAGGATTGGATTTTTGCATGAACTTGGAATGATTAACAATATATTCTTCTTGCGCATGGAGTGACCTCCCTAAAAGAAGAGTAGTAAGTAAAACACAATATGTTATTATTTTACTACGCATTAATTAATTAATATAAAGGTTCCGCTTTCTTCAACAACGGTTTCTCCATCAAGCAATACACCCGATGCAGTAAATATGTAATACGGGGAGTAAGGAGCTAAGGAACCATCCCATCCTATTATCGAAATCCCTTTTATATTTGTCAAATCCTGTTCTTCAATAAATTCATTATAAATGACATTACCACGGTAGTCATAAACACTGAAAGTCATGTTACTGAATCCACTAAATAGCGCTTTGAAATTATCGTTTACTGAATCATTATTTGGTGTAAATACATTAGGCACCATTATATTATATCCTTTTCCAACTGCAATGGGCTCTGAAATTTCTTCAGAACATCCGATACTATTGTAAATACGCAGGGTTGCAAAATATGTTCCTGACACTCCATAGGCATGTCTTACGGGTGTTATACTTGTGGTACTTGTTTCTACAAGGATTGGAGGTGTATTGTCTCCAAAAATCCACTCAGAAACTACATACGGATCGGTTGACGCATTGGTGAATGTTACTTCTTCGCGTGCTAAAACATTAGATGAGGCTGCGAAGTTTGGCGATGTATACGTGAAGTTTGGCTCTCCAATCCCTCGATTGATTTGTGTAGTAATCCAACACCCTTCTTCATTAACAATTTTGAAGTCGGCAGATTCAATTGCATTTACGATGGCTACTGACCAAGAGTAGTTATTTAGACGAATTACATCCGATGAAGGAATTAAAATACCGTTATAATAGAAGCTCAAGTTTCCGTTGTTGTTATCAAATACTTCAACCTCTAGCCTACCGTAATTACCAGAACAAAGATCTGCATCTACAAATGGTCCGTCGATGATGTATAGTTCTCGATTTGGAGTTACTTGTATAATTTCATCGTAGTACAAGTAGTCGTTGTTTATGAAATTACCTCCAGTCGCACAAGCTGCTGCAGCTGGATTTAAGGAGGTGACAACCATTTTATAATTCCCTGGGAGTAAACCATCGAGTGAAGTTCTATTTTCACTTCCCGGCAGCACTCGATAACCTGGATTGGTTGTAGAGGTAAGACTTGTAGGATCTTCTACAAACCAGTTGATGGTATAGGGCAATAAGCCGCCCGATAACACTACCCCAATACGCCCATCGAGACCACCACTTGAACAATCTGGAGGTAAGGATTTAAGCAGTACTGATGGATCTGTTGGATCTGGTAGATTACCCGTTACTGAGAATGGAATTACAACATCATCAACAATTATACTTAAAGGAGTAGCTCCAGCAGTAGCATCACAAGAATCGTAAGAACATCCATTCGCATCCGTTATTTTAACACAGTAATTTCCAGCAGGTACATTGGTCAAGGTTTGTCCAAAGAATTTTGACGGAGATTGCGTAGGATCAATTGGAGTATAGGTCCATTCGAATTGATAAGAAGGTAAGCCGTTTACAATGAACGGAACTCCCCCAGAAGCTAATGCTTCTATTTCATCAACAAGTCCGGTACATATGTCTGTTTCAAATACAGTTTGTCCTATATACGATATCGGTAAATAATCTTGAATATCAAAGAAGTAAATTTCCGAGCAGGCAGTTAATGTACTTGACGCTGGAAGACTCTCTGTAACACTCAGAGTATATTGATCAGCTTGTAGGTTTGGATATCGATATACGAACCCTTGTGGTTTTGGATCTAAGACTCCATTATTGTTAAGATCCCAAACTGCTGGGTTAGTAATCACAGTTCCAGATTTAGACAGCAATGTGATTTCGAAACTATTCGAGCCTAAGTTTCTGTTTAAATTTTCACTAATACTAAACAGAACATCTGTTGTGAAACCAGTTCCATAATTATCGCACAAGGCAGGATTATTCTCAATCGTTCTAAAATTCACTATCTGAATTGAGCTTTCTTGTAGTAAAATATTCTTCGTTCTTAATATTCCACCACAGTTTCCAGAGCGTCCATCGGATACTTCTGCACGATAAATTCCTTCTGGCAAGTTGGATACAGTTGCATTTTGGTCTAACGAAGTGAGTGGAATCCAGTCGACTGTTGTGGTTGCGGTTGTGCTCGTTCCTGTTCCTCCTGTAACTGTAGTCGCTTTATATTCGAACCAACTAATATTCAATGGAGGTTGTATGTTCTGAATATTCAATGCAATTATACTTGTAGCATTGTCACATCCTACCTGAGTTACATCAATACTAGTAATATCAAGTGGAGCTGTATTTCCAACAACTCCTATTTCAAAGGATCCCGTTATTGCAGGACAACTTATGGTATTTCCATCGGTTATTTCATAAAAATAGACACCTGGTTGAGTCAATTGAATTGAGCCCGAAGCAGCAGGATTTGTTCCCCAAGCTGGGAATAAGTTGATTGCAGGAACTATGGTTGGGTTCGAGAAAATTCGAATCTGTACATTTCTAGGATCTATAAACGTCCCAGGCCCAGTTTCATTAAAAATAACACTCCCAGGAGTTGGAACAGAGCAATCAATATCAGTGACTGTAGTGTCGAAAATTAATTCTTGAGTAATATTAAATGTTATCGAATTAATTAAAGAAGTTGCAACACAACCAAAAGCATCTTCAATTTCAACTGATGGAGCAATTGTGCTGATTAAGGAAGTGTCAATATCAGCAAAAATAACCTGTCTATCTCCAGCAGCAAGAGTAGTATAAGATAACTGTCCGCCGTTTAAAGTAACAGTATAAGGTCCTTGATTAGGCGCGCCTCCTGCAATATTAAACTCTAAATATCCTAGGTCTCCAAAACAAACTGGATTAACTCTGAGAGCCGTATCTTCTGTCATGCGCATTGCACTAGGATTAATAACTTGTACTGTTTTAAATACCGTGCAGGTTGTTCCATTAGGGCCTACGTCATCCAAAGTGAAGGTGTAAAATCCAGATACACCGTCGGAAATACTGATTACACCACCAATATTATTTACCACTGCCCCGGTTGGAACAACTGGAGTAATCGTGTAATTACTATTTCCGCCAGTAGCATTAAAGGTGAAGGCAGCATCATTATCTCCGCTACAGCCTAAGAAATAAACATAATCTGCTGTACTCGAAGCTACTCCTGTTGCATTCAATTGAAGTCCTCCTATTAGGGGCGAGTTCAACTCAAGGGGTGGATAACCTCCTACGGTAAAGGATTTGGTGTCCGAACAGCCTAGTATTAAATCGGTTATGGTTACTGTATATATATCTGCAACTAGATTGTATATGTTCGGTGTTGTAGCAATTGTTGTAGAAGCAGCTGAACTTGTCCATTGGTATGAGTAAACATTTGAACCACCACTAAAGGCACTTTGGAAAGTACCTGACGCAGGGCGAGTAAGCTCTATACTTCCATTTCCAATCGTAGATGTTGAACAATAACTGTCCGTTACACCATCATTGAGATCCCAATGAGCAAACAGCAATTGTGTAGGGATTTCGATAGCTTCTCGAACTGCTAACAAACAGGTTTGATCGGTAACTTCAAGAACATAGTCATCTCCTACCGCAAGCCCAGTATATACTTTCCCTCCATTAGAAACAACGGCTGGTCCTATCTGAACTCCGTTATCATCTTCTAAAATTAAATTATATGGAGGAGTTCCACCCGTTATAGTTGCTTCGAAAGAACCTGTTGTACCTCCACAAGCATTAATTACAATTACTAGTTCTGGTGGTTCGGTAACAGTTATAGCAGCTGATGTTTCGGCACATCCATTGAGGTCAACTGTAAGGAAATAATCTCCAGCTAAAAGGTTGAATATACTCAGATTCGAACTTGAATAGCCGCCCGGCCCTGTCCAGTTATAATTATAATTTAAACCACGGTTAGCTGTAGTAGTTGCAAGGGTGTTACTTACACTAGTTGTTTGCACAACATTAACCGAGGTATTCAAGGCAATCCCACCTACATCTGCTGTAAGTCTAAGCCCACCAATAAGTGGAGTTCCATTGGGAACAGCTGTAGCGTAACTTTCGTTTGGCGCAACTGCATTGTTGATTTCATCAGCAAGTTCATTACTAATCACTTGGAAATCTTCTGGAATAAGGCTTAAGAAGGCGCTAGCTTTTACGGTATAGGTATAGGTTTTACCTCCAAACGAAACCGTAATGATATCGCCAATAGTCGGAGTTCCTGTCAATGTAATTTCATCTACTTGTTTTACGCTCAACAAACCACCACTGATTCGTTTTTCAAACTCAGTCTTAATTGCATCAGGAATAATAATCGATCCGTCATTCCCTTCGAAACAAGTTACATTGGTTACATCATTTGCAATAATATAAACGTCATTAATTACTGGAGTTGGAATTACGCCAATAGATCCCGATTGAACTACGTCTGGAGCACAAATAGCCGAATACGTTATTATATAGCGATAAATCGTTGTACTCGTTACCGTTACATTAGGGGTTCCTTGTATACTTACCTTATTAAGAGTTAAGCCTCCAAAGGACTCTATAACTCCATTTGGTCTTCCATCTGGCCAAGCAACTGTTGGTAATGCACCAGCAGCAGGATTGAATACATAATCGACTGAAGTAATTGGTGTATTATTACAAACAGGAGGTTGGTTTTCTAATCCACTAACCAGAACCATTTCTGGTGGTGGAGTAACGCTGATTGTACCGTTTACAATATCAGGAGAACAACCACTTGAGGTAATCGTATACACGTAATTTGTAATGGTTAGAGAAGACAAGGAGGAAGATGCCTGTGCCGCTCCAGAAATTGTTAAAGTTCTCGAAGCATTAATACTGTAGCCAATTCCCGGAGGAAGACCGGTTACAATTGCAGTTCTTGCACCATTTCGCAATTCGTAAACAATATCGGTAAGCGCTTTCCCAACTGGAAGTCCGCTAACACAAACATTTTGGTTATCGGTGCCAGCTGCTGAAGTTAAGACTATTAAATCTTCTGGAATCACTTCAATACTTCCTGTTAATGTGATTTCTGGGGCACAATTACTCCCTGTGGTTATAATTTCGTAATTAAAGATGGTCGTTGTTGTCAAGGTAACCGAAGGCGCCCCAAATATGACAAACTCATTAGTTCCCGAATTTGTTGCGGTTAAACCAGCGAGAGCGTATGGTGATGTCCAGTTAAAAATAACAGCAGTCGCTCCACCTTCGAAACGGTATAGGATATCGTCAATGGCTGTATTAACACATACTGCTCCTAGAGGTGCCGTTTGATTAGCAGTTGAAGAAGCTGTCATTAAACGTAAAACAGGTAACGAATTAACGGTAATACTTCCAGTAATCGGAAGTGCTGCATCACAGTCACCAAAAGTATTTATTTCATAGTTATAAATAACGGTTGGGGAAGCAATTGATGTTGCAGATGCAGTAGCAGAACCTGTTATTAAAATTGTGTTTGATGCTGTTCTTGAGAATCCTATTCCAGGGGGTAAACCTGTAATTGTTGCACCAATGGCACTTCCACCCAATTGATATTCTATAGGTGCAAAAACAGAAGTCACAGCTCCAAGAGGATTAATCTGATTATTCACACAGACTATTTGATTTTCGGTTGCAGCTGCTGAAATTAAATCAATCGTTTGATTTGGTTCGATCTGAATTCTTCCAGTAAGTACTATTTCGGGAATACAGTTACTCCCCATCGTGGCTATTTGGTATTCAAATATTGAGGTTTGTGTAACTGCTGTAGTAGGTGTACCAGAAATAACAAATTCAGTAGTCCCTGAGTTAGTATATGTAAGCCCAGAAGTAGCAATCGTATTTGATAGTGTCCCTGTCCAAGAGAAATCAAAGTTTATTGCACCGCCACCCAGTTGATATACAATTGTTTCAATTGGAGTTGCATCACAAACATAATTGAGTCCGGTTTGGTTTGCTGAAGTAGTAGAACTAGTAAGTGTAAGTGTAGGTAAAGCCGATACGTCAATCGATCCAACTGCTGTAACATTAGTACAATCCCCCATCGTTGTTATCAAATAATTGTAGAGTGTTGGGGTTGCCGATGCATTTATTGCACCAGAAATAACTAGGGTATTTGAAGGGGTTATGCTATAATTTAACCCTAGAGGCAATCCTACTACAGTTGCATTGGTAGCACCACCGCCCAATTGGTAAACAATAGGAACATAACTGTCCGTTCCTGCTGTAAGTGGGTTGTCTTGATCGCCTATACAAACAAACTGATTTACAGAGGTTGGAGATGAAATCAAGGATAATGTATCGATTGGATTAATTTCTATACTTCCTGTTAAAACAAGCTCTGGAGTACAATTACTTCCAACAGTTTCTATTTGGTAGTTATAAATTGTAGTTTCTGTAACATTGGTTGTCGGAATTCCACTAACAACAAATTGATTCGTCCCAGAAACGATCGCCGTAACACCTAAACCATTTAGTGTATTAGACCCTACCCAGGTGAAAACGACTTGTGTAGTGATTGGTATTGTTGAACTATGCTCGTAGATAATGGTCTGAATAGCTGTTGTATCACAAACGGAATTAATTCCTGTTTGATTTGCCGAAGTTGCCGTTGTAACCAAGGTTAATTCTGGCTTAGAAAACACGGTTATGGCACCACCAATAGTAGCAGAAGCACAAGCAGCAGGTGTCGTTACTAATACATAATTATAGGTGAATGTTGCTGACGGTATGGCTGTTGCTGTTCCAGAAATGCGTATCGTATTCGATACCGTTAAATTAGCTGTTATACCTGGAGGCAGTCCAATAACCGTAGCATTCGTAGCACCACCAGATAATTGATATTCTATTGGATCGATTGCAAAAGGAATTGCAGGAGCACCCCCGACACAGATATCTTGATTTTGAGCGCCGGATGTTATCACATGTGCGATTTGATCTAAAGGAGACACTGTAATCGTTCCTCTAATAGCCGAGGGTGTTGCTGTACAACCAAAGAACATGCTACCTACCAAATTAATTTCATAGTTATAAACTGTCGTAACCGTTACGTTTTGATTAGGTGCAACTGGAGTTGAAATTGTTATTAGCTGAGCTACTGGGTCAAAAACGACATTTAACCAGGCTGGAGTCGTGGGAGTTACAACCGCAAACCCCGTTGCCCCAATATAACTGTAAACGATATCTCCAATGACTTCATTGTCACAGATTACAGGGTTTGCATCTCCAGATTGATACGTGGCGTAGGTATTCGGCTGAACTGTAATTGTACCACTCATTGTATCGCTCCCAGTACAACCAGGTCCAGCAGTTGTTAAAACATAGACATAATCAGCTGGAGCAACTAGTGTAACTGAAGGTGTACCTGATATTTCGAAATAAGAAGGTGGGTCAATAATTTCAGTATCGCTTATTGTTAAGAATCTTGGTTGTACCGAAGACACTGAAGAAACAATATTAAATGCAAACCCAGCATTTACAGCTTCAATTCGAATGATTGCTGTACCAGCAGGGTTCACAACTGTGAAATCAGCTGGCAATTGCGCCGTTAAGAAAGTAGTTAAATTAGCTGCTAATTGTAAAGTGTTTTCAGATGCAGTTGCCTCGTAATTATAGACGGTATTGTTTATATTAAAACTGAATGTGTCACTCACATTTGACAAAGTTACTGCAGGAAAGAATAAGTTTTCAACTTCAAATTCTGATACTTGAAGTTGTTGAAACAATCTCCCAGTAACACCATCTGGAAATACACTTAATGCTGTTGTCCCTATTCCAAAAGCTGGATTAAATACTTCAAAACGAATTGGAATAATTGCCTCTCGAGAGCAGACCACCTGGCTTACTGTAGCTGAATTAACTGGAGTGATTTCAGAGTTAGGTATTACCTCAATATCGATTTGTATTGAAGCTTCAGAACAGCTAGCTCCAAAAGTATCGATTGTTACACTGAATGTTGTTGGAACTAATACTACTTCAGTTATGGTTCCAACGATCTCATATTCATCGAAGGATCCACTAGCAGACATCGACAAGCTTAAACCAGCTGGAAATGGAGTTAAGGGATCTATTGCTAGACCAGCAGCATTGTTAAATCTTAAAGTCGCCAAGGTTAAGGGAGCGGTAAAAGATGCACCAATACATACAGCATTTACTCCTGTATTGTTAGCCCTTCCTGTTGCAAATTGAATTGTTGCTGCTTCCTCAATTTCAATAATACCAGTAGCTGAAGCAACTGCACAACCTGCAGCTGGCGCCTGTGTAGTCACTGTATACGTGTAACTTCCAGCAGCAACAGTAGTGTTTGCCGTACCCGATATGGTAAGTATTTTTTGTAAAACCGTAACTAAAGGAGCTGCAATACTAAAACTATTGTTTACAGGGGTAGATGGAGCTATAATAAATGCATCCCCCCTTTTACCAGTAGCACTAACATCAATAGATAATACATTGGCAGCATAGGTTGCAACAAAGTTTGTAGTATTTAAATTGATATTGGTGACTAAGCCTGCTCCAACATCATCTACATCATTACCAGCAACTGTAGTATAACTATAAATTATATTGTCAATATTAACGGTGTAGAGTTGACCAACCGTAAATGGATTTGCAACTACATCACCTAAAGTCATGTTTACAGACTGAGGTGTAATACTCAAGACACTTGTTATACCAGTTTGAAGACCTATTACACTAACTAAATCTGCAGCTCCACTTATATCGTACGTGATTGTCGTAATGGCTGCATCAACACATACTGAGCTTGCTCCTCTTTGAAAATCAGTCCCTGGCGCAGAGGTTAAGGCTATAATTGGTGGTCCAGGAATTTGAATAACGTAGTTTACAGTTGAATCTGGACAAGTAGCTGATTCTGCCGTAATAATTACATTACCTGAGAATCCAGGTAAAAAGTCTAATAACAAATCATTACTAGCTAAAGGAGTCAATTGTAAAGTTCCTGTGTTAACGAATGTAGTTGTTGTTGCCAAGCCTACTCTACTGTTTACATACCAATTTACTTCTTGGTTGGAAAATAATGTAGATGTGAAACCAGCTGCCGGTATTGGACATTGTGGCAATGGGGTAACCGTATTAATGGTTGGTGGTCCACTTATAGGTCCAATTGACACTGTAGTAGAAGACCAATCACCAACAACAGTTGGTACAAGATTACATTTCACAGGGCGAACTTGCAGATCAAAACTACCCCACCATCCTTGATTCCATGTTATAATTCCAGTAGCCTGATCGATCGTTCCAGGAGAGGCAACCAGTGGTCCTCCAGGAGAAATAGTCGCCGGATTAAATCGCCATTCTAATGATCCGTAATCATTAATATTTGCACCATTTATACTGGATGTAAAAAATTGAGTAGGAAGCGTAAATGCATCGACTGCACAGAGTGGTACTGCGCCTGTAGTAGCACCGCCACAAATACCAGCATCAAGAACTATTGGTACTTCAAGGTCAGAAATTGTTAAGGCTGGTACTTGCTCTGGAACGACATCCATAACTACTGATGTCCAAGCGGAAGGTGTGGTTCCACAACCTATAGAACGGACTCTAACGGTAGCCTGTCCAGCAAAAGCTGGATTCCAATTCATGGTTCCACTTCTTGTAATTAATTGAGAAATTTGATTACTGAACTGAGAAGACTGAGCAGCCGTTATGGGTGAAAGTGCAGTTGTAAAAGTGGCATTAGCTACAGCACCTTCTACAATAATTTGATCTAAAACATTGTTGTATATCGCAGAATATTGAGCATTTGCAGTTATTTGTCTTGCTAAATCCAAACCAATTTCGTCGGTTGTTTGAGTCGCTGCAGTTGTAGTCGTTGTATATGGCAAAGTGCCTAAAATAGTTGTGATTGAAACAGTATAAACTTCTGCATTAGCAGGCACACTTAAAGTTGTAAGTTGTATCGCAGTTTGTTGGAAATTATTATCAATCATGTTTCCAGCCGAAGCAGGAGAAACATCCCATTCGTAAACATTAAATTGAGATAGGAACCTATTATCCGTAAAGCAAGCAAAAAACTCTATTGGTGCTGTTGTAGTTCCTGCCAGTCTGTCTTGGCAAACTGTATTGTTATACCATCGAACTGGAGCAATCGCAGTAACAGAAGCAATCGAACTCATAGCAGATGATAGGACTTCGTAACCTGCCTGATTTACATCTCTTCGGATAAAATCGGGCTGTACAGGGTCTGGTGTGACCAAGATCATATAGGTCTCTCTTACTTGTGTACAACTACTTAGCGGGTTTAATATCGTTATTATTTCAAAATTCGTTGTATTGTTTACAGTACCTGTGATAGAAAATGTTGCAGAAGTAACTCCTGTTAATCTCCACCATCCTGGAAAACCAGCAATAGGGTTTACTGCGCCAGGGCCTGTTATTACTGGAGTTAAGCCTGGATCTAAATTACGTATTTCAATTTGATCTATTGGACCTGTAAATAAATATTCTATAGGAGTAATGGGATCACCAGCACATGCCTGTTGAGGAGATGGTGTTCCGCCTATAAGAGTCAATAGAGGTTGTTCATCTACCTGAATAGTTACAACATTTGAATAAGCTTGACACGTAGCTAAATTCGAATTTGGAGTACGTGTACCATTATCTCCTGAGACAATAACCTTCATGTTTATCGAAGACCCTGCTGGTAAAATTACAGCAACCGAATCGTCAGCTAAAGCAGTAGACGATGCTACAGTATAGGAACCTGCAACAACAGGCACAAGCGAAATTATGGTTGTAGAAGCATTATAAGTAGCATTTACAAGAGGGTCATTTGATGTTATTTCTGCTGCTAAATCAAACCCTAAATCGTCAATGGTATCTGCTGCCACTGTCGATACGGTATGTAGGTTACCATTTACAGAAATAGAATAAGCGCCCGCAACCATTGGAATTACTGGTATTGATGCACTTAAAACAATACTCGTTTGTTCTTGAGTTTCTGGCACTGGATCACCTACATAAGTAATCACAGCACGATAATAGCTTGCAGGTGTAGTCGGAAGCCAGTTATCGTCATCTGCGGTTCCTACAAGTCCATCACCACCAATACTAAAGTTCAGAGTCGCTGCTTGTTCTCCAGTAATATCAGACCACATGGATTGATCGGAAGATAATTGCCATTGATATGTTACAGAAGCAGATAAAGCTTCTGCTGTTGCTAAAGTAATCGGAGTTGGAAGGTCAAGAGGAGTTACGATTGCACATATTGTTTGATCACCTAATGCGTTCCCTGCATTTAATTCACCTAAAATCCCTATTCTAACAGAGTCCGTAAATGCATCACAAGTACTACTAACCGAGCTGCTTATTGCCACACGACGATACCACGTAGTTTGAATTAATGAAGGTGGATCATAATAATTATCTGTTGCAGATACAATAGTAGTCCAAGCCACATCATTTAGAGATTCTTGCCATTGATAGGTTATTGCACCTCCCGTACTCGTTGCATCTTGAACTATTCCACCTATTATTGCGCTTGATAGTCTAGGCGGCATTGCCCCATAGCAATAATCCAATGCAATTGAAGTGTCGAGGACACCTGCTTGTAGTAAAAGGACATCTATCTGAACAAAAGAGCTTTCTGCCGAACAATTTACTGGTGGGGCACCACCATCAATGTTAACAATTCGTTTATAGAACGTTTGAGCATTTAATATGGGTGGGTTATAGGTTGCACCTGTTGCGGTAGCCAAATCCGTATATATTGTTCCATCAAGTGAAATTTGCCATTGATAGGTTATTCCAGGTCCTACAGAGCCTCCCGTTACAGTTAATAAGCCGGGTCTGTCTCCAGAACATATTTCAACTAAAGTGGGGGATATTGTTCCTCCAACTAAGACAGGATTCATTGTGATTGAAACAACATTACTATAGGCATCACATGATGTGAAGTTCAATAAACTAGTTGCCTTTCTTCTATAAAATGTATCTTGATTATGAACGGTTGTTGGAGTATACGTTATAGAGTTTGCTCCTGGTATTGGAAGAAATATTGTAGTGGTAATTCTACTTTCCCATGTATAAGACACTACCCCTGATGCTATAGTGGTTGCCAAGTTGGTGAATGGCAACGGAATAGAGCCATCACAAATAGTAGTATCAGGATGCGCTATTGATCCAGCTACAGTGAATAAATTCTCCACTAGAGTAATTGAATCGGTTGCACTACAGCCAGTTAAATTAGCTACTACTACTCGGATACGATCACCATCATTTAAATTCGGAACATATGTAGTGGGAGTAAATAATGTTGAAGTACTGGTTTGATAGAGAATTGGACCGATATAGAATTCATAGGTTGGTGACACTGCACTAGAATCCAAGCTTGAATTTGCTGTAAACATTATCGTATCACCAGTACAAAAAGTATTGTCCGTATCGTTTGAACGTAGATTAACAGTAGGTGATGATGGTATTAAAACTATAATCTCATCTGACTCGCTGGAACATGCCCCAGCTGCAGTTAATTGGTCATAAACAACTACAGTTACTGGATCATTATTGGCTATTAAAGTTGAACTAAAAATTGCACTTGTAGATCGAGCTTGTCTTTGTATTCCATTAATAAAAAACTCATAACTCAATCCACCACTCCCAGTAAAAACAGCATCTAAAGGATTACAAACTGTTATTGTTCCCGTAGCAGAAATTGCTCCAGGATTAACAACTAAAAATGGATTGACAACAGTCACGTTTATTAGTTGAAAAGGAGTATAAGCATCACATGGAACTCCGTTCAAGGTGCTAATAGTTCTTCTTTTAAAATAGGTTGTTACATCTAAATTTCCTGGCTCGTATGTTGTTGAATTTGCACCGGTTATAATTGTATAACTACCAAAACTGTTATCTGGTGATTCGTACCACTCATATTCAGTTCTTGTTCCTGATACTACTGAAGCGGTACCAATTATAGCTGAAGCAGATGTATCAGCACACATTGTTGAAGAAACGGTTGAAAGTGTACCAACTGTAGTGATTTTGTTTTCAATAAACGTAATTGATGTGGTAGCGCTACATCCTCCAGGTGCAGTAACTATTACCGACACTTCCTCACCATCATCAATACCACCAACCAAAGCAGTGAAGGATGACACGCCAGAAACTCCTAATGTAGATCCACCGATAAAGAATTCGTATGTGTAACCTGGTAAACTAGGAATAGCTTCTATCATCAAAGCATCATCTGAACAGAATGTAGTACCTAATGCTCGGGTTAATCTTACAGTTGGAACTACTCCTCCAATAATCGTTATCAAATCCGTAGTACTGAAACAGCCTCCTGTTGCAGTAGTGTAAACTTGTGCGTATACTTTGTCATTATCAATAAGCGTTGTGCTGGTAAAAGTATCGCTTGGTAAACGTGCTCTTAAACTTACTCCAAACTCATCGAAAAACTCATAACTCGCTCCTCCACTTGCTACAAAACGAATTTCTTCTCCTGCACAAATCGTT